>Ga0209335_10003736_pt1 | contig 14960 bp, 15 predicted proteins | sample COG_09_FD_184753 | JGI IMG/M metagenome (GOLD analysis project Ga0209335, IMG submission 184753) | Pelagic Microbial community sample from North Sea - COGITO 998_met_09 (SPAdes) (version 2) | ecosystem: Environmental > Aquatic > Marine > Neritic zone/Coastal water | place: Helgoland, sampling...
TGTTTCTGGCCGACCAAGGTGCTGAAGTCATCAAGATTGAAAACCCCGAAGGCGGCGACTTTGCACGCGACATCGGCCCGTACTGGTTTGGTGATGGATCGTCCGAATTCTTTCATGCGTACAATCGAAACAAGCGCAGCCTGACCGTCGATCTGACGACGCCTGAGGGCAAAGATGTGTTTCATAAGCTTGTCGCAAATGCAGATGCGGTGACATCAAACTTGCGCGGCGATGTGCCTGAAAAACTGGGCATTACCTATGATGATTTGAAGGACGCCAACCCGCAGATCGTTTGTGCGCATTTATCTGCGTATGGCCGGACGGGGCCGCGAAAGTCATGGCCAGGATTTGACTATTTGATGCAGGCCGAAGCCGGATGGTTTTCGCTGACGGGTGAGCCCGATCATCCACCGACCCGGTTTGGCTTATCCGTTGTCGATCAGATGACGGGTTTGGCGTTGGCCTATGCCACGTTGGCCGGGGTGACAGGCGCGCGTGCGACAGGCATTGGCCGCGATATGGATGTCAGCCTGTTTGATATCGCCATGTGCAATTTGGGCTACCCCGCCATGTGGTATTTGAACGAAGGCCATGTGCAGGGACGCTTGCCGCGATCTGCGCATCCGGCTTTGACGCCCTGTGCGTTGTATCAGACCAAGGACGGCTGGATTTACCTGATGTGTAACAAGGAAAAGTTCTGGCCCGCTCTTTGTAAAGCGGTTGGGCACCCGGAATGGGCCACGGATCCAAGGTTCTTGACGTTCAAGGAGCGGTTTGAGAACCGTCCCTTGGTCGAAGAGTATCTAGATAAAGCGCTATCTGTGAAAACCACGGACGAATGGCTTGAGGTCTTTGCGGGCACCGTACCAGGTGCTGCCATCAACGATGTGAAACAAGCTTTGGATAATCCTTTCGTTGTCGATGAGGGGCGCTTGCAACACGTCGAACTCGAAGGGCATGGCACCTATCGATACGTCGCACCTGCCGTACGTTCAGGTGGTAGCGAAGCGCCGGCCAATCCAGCGCCAAAGCTGGGTGCGGATACAGATGACCTTCTGCGAGAGGCCGGTTTTGATGACGACGCCATCGCAGCACTTAAAGACAAAAAAGTAATTTAACAGGGACCCAGACATATGCCGCAAACTTTAGCCGAGAAAATTATCGCAAAGGCCGCCAGGGTCGATAGCGTGACACCGGGTGAAATCGTCACTTGTCACGTTGACTTGGCGATGATGCACGACAGCGCTGGCCCGCGTATGGCGGGTGAAAAGCTTGATGAATTGGGTGTCCCCGTCTGGGATATGGAAAAGCTGGTCGTCATCACCGACCACTACATCAACAAAGAAGCCGATAATTTCGACGATATCCAAAAGCATGCTCAAAAATGGGTCGCGGATCACGATGTTATCCACTTCATCAAAGAAGAAGGCATCTGCCACGTCGTGTTACCCGAAGCGGGGCACGTGAAGCCCGGCATGTTTATCGTCGGCGGTGACAGTCACTCGGTGACGGGGGGCGCGTTCGGCGCGTTTATGGTCGGTGTGGGTGCGACTGAAATGACGGGTGTTTTGGCGACGGGTGAGATCTGGGCTCGGGTGCCTGAAACCGTTAAAATCGATGTGACGGGGACCTTGAGCGCTGGTGTTGCCGCGAAAGATGTAATCCTGAAATTATGCGGCGATCATGGGATCATGGGCTTCAATTATCAGGCCTTGGAATATGGCGGAGAGGCTGTGTCTGCGATGTCCGTCCAAGAGCGCATGACGTTGGCCAACATGGCTGCGGAACTGGGTGCCAAAGCGGGCTATTGTGAACCCGATCAAAAGACAGCTGATGCATTGACCGAGTGGGGGGCAACGGATGTGGATATCAACACCTGGCGCTCTGACCCTGATGCGACGTTTGTGAAGACAGTGACCATCGACGGCGCATCGTTGACGCCTCAGGTTGCAGCACCATCCAGCCCTGAAAACGCAGGCCCTATTGGTGATCATCAGGGGACCAAGTTAAATCAGGCGTATCTGGGGGCGTGCACGGGCGCGAAACTTGATGATCTGCGCATGGCTGCCGAAGTGCTAAAAGGGCACAAAATTCCATCTGGATTTAAGTTCATGGTGGCCCCGTCATCCAACGCGATGGGACGCCAAGCCCGTGACGAAGGCATTATGCAAATCATCGAAGACGCAGGCGGCGTGATCCTGCCCACCGGGTGCGGTGGCTGTATCGGTTTGGGTGCTGCAAGACTCGAAGAAAATGCTGTTGGTATTTCATCAACCAACAGAAACTTTGTTGGCCGTGCGGGACCGAAATCATCAAAACTCTACCTGGCATCGCCCTATACCGTGGCGGCGTCAGCATTGAAGGGCGAAATAGCAGACCCGAGGGAATTCCTATGAAAACCATAGATGGCCGTGCCTGGGCCTATGGGGCAAATATCGACACGGACGTGTTGGCACCCATCGGCTCATACCAAGGAAAAGACATGCTGGCGGGGGCAAGGAATTGTCTGCGCGATGTCGATCCAGACTTTGCCTATAACGTCAAAGAAGGTGATGTGTTCGTTGCGACGGATAACCTCGGGATCGGCTCGTCTCGCGAAACAGCGCCACAATTTTTAAAGACACTTGGTATTCGTGTGCTTGTTGCGAAGTCTTATGCGCGCATTTTTTATCGCAACTCATTCAATATTGGTCTTCCGGCATTGGTCTGTCCGGATGCTGACAAGATCGAGATGGGCGATGAGTTGTCGGTTGAACCCAGTACCGGGGATATCATCAACAAGACCAAGGGCGAGACATATTCCTGTCAGCCCATTCCTGCGCATTTGATGACGATTGTCGAAGCGGGCGGGTTGATGCCGTATCTCGAAGCACGATTGAAAAAATCAGCTTAACGCTGAAAACAAAAACGGCACCCGGTTAAGGGTGCCGTTCTCGACTTCAGGGGTGAAGGTATTTTACGCGCGTTCGCTGGCGATCCCTTCGAGTGACAACTGGTTGCTGGAACTTTCAGTGTCGCCTTGGAACTCAACACCATAGTCTTCTGGGTTGTCGATGCGGTCTGCAAAGGCTGGCGCTGCGAAGCTAAAAGCAAGAGCCAGTGCGAAAGCGGAAAGAATATGTTTTTGCATTGTTCGTCTCCTAAAGTTTTTCATCAAGTTGACCGTTAAGTCTGAATGTCGAAAGCATCATTGCTTCCTTGATGATAAAGTTAGGCGCGAATATGCCGCATGACATTAAAAGCTGAATCACTCCGGCGTGAATTTAAAAATCATAAATATCATATAGTTACGGGTCGGAATGCCTGATCAAAAATGCTCGCTCACGGATCGTCTAATATTAGTTTCATTGCTGTGACTGAGACATGATCGAGATGTGACTACATTAGTAACAGGCCTGTGAGATTGCTTAGATCTTAGAAGAATCGGCGTTCTCAAAAACATCCCCAACACACAAAAATCCCCCAAGTTGTTATCCAACCCAGGGGATTTAATGCGTGTGAAGTGGTGCAAAGGTATTTTGCTGTTACGCAAAATCTTGAAGCACGACAGCATGATTTTCGCTGGAGTCCGTCGGCTCTATTGTTTCAGTCCTTGTGTTGCTTGGGTCATCGTAGCGATCTGCAAATGCAGGTGCTGTGGCACCCAAAACAATAGATACGGCCAGGACGAACGCCGATATAGTTTTTGATAGATACATGATCGTTCCTCCTTTTCTTATGGATTGTCATTGATGTAACAATATCCCCGCACACGCCTATGTGCACATCAACCTCAGTCACTGATCGGTGATGCATTTTCCATATTTAAAACAATGAATTGGGGTGTTTTGGGTTGGCGGATATAGTGTCGATCACGGGCGCGCTTACATTAGTCGCATAATTGTGATCACATGAGGTGTCGTATAGGTCTAAATTAGCTCATTCATGATCAGCAAAAAAATATTTCGGGTGTGTGAATAAATCTGACAGCCAAAGCGTTATTCAAATGACGCCATAAATCGAAGAATAGGATAATCGATGAAAATTTTCTTAGTCGCTATTGCCATCGCTTTCACGTTTTCACTGCCTGTTGCACATGCTGCCAGTACAGATGAAACGCCCGCACCGCCGAAAGAATTGACGGATGCAAGAACGGCATTGAATGCAAAGGATTATGCTGGTGCCGAAGTGTTGCTGGCTAAGGCTGTGAAAGTATCACCTGACAATGCGGATGCATGGAACCTCTTGGGGTTTGCGACCCGCAAACAAGGCAAAAAAGATGCTGCTGAAGCACATTATACAAAAGCGTTATCTCTGAATTCTTCGCATAAGGGCGCACTCGAATACATGGGGATGCTGTTCATCGAAACAGGCCGGATCGAACAGGCGCGTGAGAACTTGAAAAAGCTCGACGTCGCATGTCTGTTTGGATGTAATGAATTCGATCGTTTGAAAAAAGCGATTGAGACTGGCCAAACGTATTAACTTTCCCAAGCTACGTATTATCCCGTAATTCCACTATCACTTGTAGGCATCTGTCAGAAACTTGCTAATATATCTTAACGGCTTGGGGAAGCCGGAGAGGTGGAGCAAGAATGACACTTTATGGTGATTTAAAGAATTTAATGGTGCGCGGGCTGATGGGCTGTGTATTCATTATCAGCCTAACGTTGATCGCTGCGGGAACCTCGCAGGCGCAAAGCTTGCCCAAGCCGACATCTGCTGTGCTGCTCACAGTTGAAGGCAATATTGGCGTTACCAATTCTGGCGGCAAAGCTGAATTTGACCGAGGCATGCTCGAAGCACTGGGCATGCAAAAGATTGTTACAACCAATCCGTTTGAGACAGGGACCCATACGTTTGAAGGCATATTAATCAGCGACATTTTGAAAGCGGTCGATGCAAATGGCAGCAACTTATCCGCTGTCGCTCATGATGGATATTCCGTCGTCATCCCAGTCGAAGATGTTGTGAATTATCCTGTCATGCTCGCCATGGTCTGGAATGGCAAAACCATGAAAATCCGGAATAGGGGCCCGCTCTGGGTTATTTACCCGATCGGGAAGTACCCAGAATTACAAAATCAAAAATACAGTGCCAGAAGTGTCTGGCAGCTTAAGACATTGACTGTCGAGTGATCTTGGCTTTGCACCACGGCTCGAAATTGCGCTGATGAAATTTCAACCCTCCAATCGGCTGTTTATGATCGGCATCAGCGGATTGGTGAGCGTATTTTTAATCTTGGTCATCCTGGTGACTTTTTATTGGTGGAACGCATAACGACAACTGTCAGAGATAAATTATGACAGTAGCGGGATGGCAACGGTTCAACTCAGGATGCATTTCAATCTGATGTTGATGGAGCTCGAATTGATCGAGCGTGTTCCCGAGACTGTATCGCCAGCTAACGCTATTTTACAGTACGATATCGTATACCAAAGACTGGAAAGCTTACCCAAGCGCCCCCCTATGATCGGTTTTTGACGCCAGAACTCCTGTTTACGATTGGCCGGGTATTGGACCGCGTGAAGGCCGAAGAAGACCTGATTGATCGGGCCGTTGCTGAGGGGGCTCAAGTATTGATAGGGATGCGAGATCGATTGCTTCCATATCGTGCTGAGGTGGATCGGATATCGGGAAAGACAACACAATTGGCGGGGGAGTACCGGGATACGCAACGCCAGGAAATCACTTCGATTACGCAGTTTCTCATATTGCTGACGGTGGGTTTGATGCTCTCAGGCATCGCATTCGCATTTTTGTTATGGCGATCTGCGTTGAATGTATCACGGCAGAACAAGAATTTGATTGAACTGACCGAGGAGCTCCAAGAGGTCAGCCGGGCCAAATCTGAATTCTTGGCGCATATGAGCCATGAACTCCGAACACCACTGAATGCGATTGCTGGCTTCTCTGAAATGATCTCAAGCCAGGCACTAGGTAAAATCGAGAATAAAAAATACCTGGAATATGCAGGCCATATTGGCGCGTCTGGTCAGCATTTAATAGAAATTATCAACGATGTGTTGGACTTGTCGAAGATTGAAGCTGGCGAATTGGTTTTAGAAATTGAGACCTTTGCCGTCGAAGGCGCGCTGACCGATGCGATCAATCTGATCAATTTCAGGGGCAACAGGGATCGGAACAGCATTACAGTAACGATCAACACTGATGCGCAACAGATCTACGCTGACTTAAGAAGTTTCCGACAAATATTGATCAATATCTTATCGAATGCGGATAAGTACACGCCTGAAGATGGGACAATATCGGTGACAGTTCGCCGCGATGATAATGGGGATACACTGGTTTCTGTCGTGGATAATGGCAGCGGCATTCACCAAGATGACCTGACACGTATCCTGGAGCCTTTTGGCCAAGCCCGTAAAAATGCCGAAGTCAGCCATGATGGCACAGGGCTGGGCCTGTCGCTTTCCAATCGTTTAATGGAATTGCACAGCGGCGAACTTGTGGTTGAGAGCGAGCTTCGTGAGGGCACAACCGTCACCCTGCGGTTTCCAAAATCCTAGACCAAAACAACCGTTAAAGACGGTTACCGAGACAAAAATGATTACTCAGCTTAGGGTTCGGCTTCGCCGTCAGTCACCTTTTTCTTTGGCTTCGGCAGATCAAGCTTGAGGCTCAATTCCTTCAACCGTTTGGCATCGATTTCTGTTGGCGAGCCCATCAGCAAATCTTCGGCCTGCTGGTTCATCGGGAAGGCGATGACTTCGCGGATGTTTTGTTCATCCGCCAACAGCATCACGATCCGGTCGATCCCGGGGGCCGAGCCGCCGTGCGGCGGTGCGCCAAATTGGAATGCCCGCAGCATGCCGCCGAATTTGTCTTCGACCACATCCATGCCGTATCCAGCAATCCCAAAGGCTTTGACCATGATATCAGCGCGGTGGTTCCGGATTGCGCCCGATGACAGCTCAACTCCGTTGCAAACGATGTCGTACTGGTACGCCAGGATATCCAGCGGATCCATGGTCTCTAATGCTTCCATGCCGCCTTGGGGCATCGAAAACGGGTTATGCGAGAATTCGACTTTGCCGTCGTCATCCAATTCGTACATCGGATAATCGACGATCCAGCAGAACTTAAAGTCGTCTGTCTTTTCGTAGAATTCAAGATCGTTGTAGACCTTCATCCGGGCGAGGCCTGCGAATGCATAGAAATCTTTCGGCACGCCCGCGACAAAGAACACGGCGTCGCCATCTTCAAGATCAAGCTGCGTGCGAATGGCTTCGGTCCGCTCAGCACCGATGTTTTTGGCAACGGGGCCAGCCCCTTCGCCGTCACGGAAGAAGATATACCCTAGGCCCGGTTGGCCTTCGCTTTGCGCCCATGAATTCATGCGGTCACAAAATGCACGGCTGCCGCCGGTTTTTGCACCGATGGCAAACACACGAACGTCATCATTCTTTTCAATCATGCCCGCGAAGACTTTGAATCCGGAACCCCGGAAAGACTCAGTGACATCCTGCATCTCAATGGGGTTACGCAGGTCCGGCTTGTCGGAGCCGTACTTGTTCATGGATTCTTTGTACGGAATTTCCGGGAATGGCGTCGCTGTGACTTTGCGATCACCCGCGAATTCTTCGAACACGCCTGCGATCACAGGCTCAATCGTGCGGAAAACATCTTCTTGGGTGACGAAAGCCATTTCGAAATCAAGCTGATAAAACTCGCCCGGCGAACGGTCGGCGCGGGCGTCTTCATCGCGGAAACACGGTGCGATCTGGAAATACTTGTCGAAGCCCGACACCATCAACAGCTGTTTGAATTGCTGCGGGGCTTGGGGCAGGGCATAGAACTTGCCGGGGTGGTTCCGGGCAGGGACCAGATAATCGCGTGCACCCTCGGGCGACGATGCCGTCAGGATCGGGGTTTGGAATTCCATGAACCCTGACTCGACCATGCGACGGCGGATCGATGAAATCACACCATTCCGTAGAATGATGTTCTTCTGCATTTTCTCGCGGCGCAGGTCTAGGAAACGGTAACGCAGACGAATATCTTCGCCCACTTCTTGGTCACCAGCAACTTGCAGCGGCAACACTTCGGCAGGGCTTTCAACGTTGATCGCGCGGATGCGCACCTCAACTTCGCCCGTTGGGAGGTTTGAATTAATCGTGTCGTCGGAGCGTTTGACCACTTCACCGGTAATGGTCATGACGGTTTCAGGGCGTGCCCCCTCAACAACCGGGAACAGATCACTTTCAACATCAATGACGCACTGTGTTAGGCCGTAATGATCGCGCAAGTCAACGAACACCAAACCGCCGTGATCACGCTTGCGGTGCAGCCACCCTGAAATGCGAACGGTTTCGCCAACATGGTCAGCGCGAAGCTCGGTGCAGGTATGCGAGCGAAAGGGGTGCAAAGTGTCGGTCACGATGAGGCTCTCCAGTACGAAACTCGGTAACGTTATGGTGCACGATAGACGTATGGCATTTCGAACACCGAATTGACCGGAGGTTTACGGTGGAGGGGCCTTTTATGCAAGGGCGAACACCCCCTCACCTAACCTCTCCCCCAGCATTGGCTCGCACCAATTAAATTGGCGACAAGGGGAGAGGGATTAGAAAGAGTGGTTTGAATCCAAGTGTCCCTCTCCCCTACGAAGTGGGGGGAGAGGACAGGTGAGGGGGTTACCACATAGATTCTTCAGCGCGCCCTGGCCATTCTTTATCATAGGCCTCTCCGTCCACGCCGCCGTCTTTTTGGTCTTTGGTTTGCGCGGCGAGGATTTCACCCGCTGATGGGAGTGATTTCTCATCAATATGCAACGACGGGTTCCATAGCTTGGCCCGCATCACCGCGCGTGCGCATTGGAAGTACATCACGTCGATGGTGACTACCATAACGGAGCGGGGTGGTTTGCCCTTTTCGGCGAAGCTCTCGAGCAATTCAGGCTCAACACTGAGGACCGCACGTCCGTTCACCCGAAGTACGGTGCCTGACCCTGGGATCAGGAACATCAGCGAGACGCGGGGGTCGCCAACAATATTGCGAAGGGTATCAATCCGGTTGTTGCCGCGGCGATCTGGCAGCATGAGGGTTTTGTCATCGTGAATACGTACAAATCCAGGATTATCGCCTCGCGGTGTGCAATCGATCTCGTCGGTGCCTACAGAGGCCAAAGCCAAGAACGTCGAGGCTTCGATCAATTGTCGGTATTCATCGGTGACGTGATCGCTTTCTTTAACCAGTGAAGCATCAGATGGCTCAAGATTATAGACGGCTTCTAGGTCTTCGATGGTCTTGATGATGTGATCGGTCACGATCAATCTCCGTGGTTGGGGATTATGTGGTAGGACCCCGTTTAAGTGCCTTTGACATAAGGGTTCGTCGCGCGTTCATGTCCGAATGTGGACATGGGGCCGTGGCCGGGGACAAAGGCGGTGTCATCGCCAAGTGGCCATAGCTGCGTCTTAATCGATGTGATTAATTGATTTTGGTCGCCCTTTGGGAAATCACTTCGCCCAATGGATCCTTGGAACAGAACGTCACCGACGAATGCGACTTGGGATTCAGGCTGATGGAACACCACATGACCGGGTGTGTGACCGGGGCAATGATAAACCCCAAATGTGACATTGCCGACCGTGACGGTCTCGTTGCCTGTTAGCCAACGATCTGAGTCGAATGCGCGTCCGCCTGGAAACCCATACTTGGCGGAATCCTGAGGGATCGCGTCGATCCAGAATTTATCGTCAATATGCGGCCCTTCGATGGGGACATCCAATCGTTCGCGAAGTTCATCGGCGGCACCAGCGTGATCGGCATGGCCGTGGGTCAGCAGGATTTTCTCGATCTCGCAGCCGATTTCCTCGACGGCTTCAAGCAATCGATCAATATCACCGCCCGGATCAACGAAAGCCCCCTTATTGGTTTCAGTGCACCAGATGATTGAACAATTCTGCTGCAGCGGCGTGACCGGAACGATGGCCGCGCGGAGGGGAGACCCTGGTTCTGAAGGGGAAGATTGAGTGTTCATGATGGACGCATCCTAAGGTCGGCAAGATGCGGCATCAAGTGACCTATTTAAGATATTGCTGTAGCCACGCCATGGTGCGGGCAATTGCTTTTTCCCGCGCTTCTGGGTGTGTGCCAATGCGCACATGCCATCCAGCCTCAGGGTTTCGTTTACTTGGCAATTTCATCGTGCGCGGTTCTGACGATGGATGATCAAAACCGTGTGCGGCGCCATCATAAATATCAATTTCCATAAGGCTCTCAGCTTGAAGTTGTGCACGTTCAACCAATCGGCGACAGGGTGTTGGTAGCGTCCAGTTATCATCCGATCCATGTTGGATCAGGGTAGGGAGTCGAGCGCTATAATCCGGATGTTCCTTACCAATGGCTTTGCATCCCGGATAAAAGAGTACGGCTGTGATAAAATCACCGGCCCCATCTTTGGGCGTAGATGAACTGCCCTTCATCACTGTGTGAAGTCCCGTCATGGCGCCATTGGACCAACCTATGAGTGCTATACGTTTCGGGTCGATATTTGGTTGTGCCTGCATAAATCTAAGCGCACCCAAGGCATCATACTGACGGTGGCCCTCTGGTGTAATAGGTCTATCTTTTGATTTGCACAGATATCTATGACCACGTGGTCCAAAGCTATCTGGTAATAACAGCGACCATCCCTCGGCTTTAAACAGGTCAATCCATGCGCGAGTGCGGGCACTCATCTTGCCGGAATTATTAAATAATCCTCCACACCCGTGAAGCATAACGATTCCAGGGACGGTTTCAGTGGTTGATGTATTGGATTCGATGTAGACGGCAGTGATCGTCGTGCCGTCAGCACTGTCAAAAGTGACAAATTTTTCAGTCGCTAAAACGTCTGAAGCTATCGCAGTAATCATGACAATGGCGACTGCAGCACCCATGTATACTTGTTTAAACAACGTCAGCTCTCAATCTGCCACGTACCGTCGGTCTGGCGACATGCGATGCCAGCCCCTTTTTCCTGATCGCCGCTAACGAAAATACTGGTGCTAAAGGTTCGACAATTTTTACCCGATGAATGCACAAATGTCCGCATAGGGGTAATCGTGCCCGAATTTCCAGAATCTGGATTTCGCCATGTCGAAACCTGCGCGACCTTATTATATTCCAATGCATCTTGGGTTGTGCGTTGTGCATATACTTTGTCCGCAATATCCAATTTACTGCCCAAATCTGTTTCATCCCAGTTTCCGGTGACGGCACCTATTGCTACCGCCGCCATCTGACGGTCGCCAAGCGATGTTGAAGTGCCGTCGAAATCAGTCCCGCCACCTGCACAGGCGCTTAACGCGAGGCATAGGGTGAACGACAAGATGGGCTTGCGAAGTTCGCGACGTGACAGTGATTGCGGCATATCTCATATCCATTCTGGGTTGTCAGATATTGCGACTGAACTGTAATGCTATTCGACTCGTAACCCAAAGCACGATATCAAATATCTTAAATATCTGCGGCATAACTAAGGCACTGCGATACGCCCCAAAGGTGGAACCGTCAGTGACACATATCACGGAAATACCATGATCGATTTCAATGTTCCTTTCGACACGTTTACAGAATGGTTTGATAAGGCCAAAGACAGTGAACTCAACGACCCTAATGCGATGAATTTGGCGACATGTACGCCGGATGGAAAACCGTCATCACGGATGGTGTTGCTTAAAGATTTTGATGAGCGCGGCTTTGTTTTTTATACAAATCTAGAAAGCCGAAAAGGCAACGAATTGGCGGAAAACCAGCATGTTGCCTTGAATTTCCATTGGAAAAGCCTGCGAAAACAAGTGCGCGTTGAAGGTGTGGCTGAACCTGTCAGTGACGAAGAGGCAGATACATACTATCAGTCTCGTGCACGTGGAAGTCGGATTGGTGCTTGGGCGTCAGAGCAATCTCGCCCGATGGAAGGCATGTTTATCCTGGAGCGGCGCGTGGCTGAATTTACGGCCAAATTCAATATTGGTGATATTCCGCGTCCCGACCATTGGTCTGGATTTCGGGTCGTGCCGCAAACGATAGAATTTTGGTCCGACGGCACATTTCGCTTACACGAGCGAATTGTCTATCATCGAAATGGCGATAAATGGACAACGGAGAAATTGTTCCCTTGAATGATTCTAATCCCACACCGACAGCAGGCGACCCGGTCGCGCAACTAGCTATCCAAGGTGGCGGATTGATGCGCGCTGCTGCGATTGCGTCGGTGACGGTAGCGTCGATCCTGATTGTGACGAAGTTCGGCGCGTGGCTGATGACGGATAGTGTCAGCCTGTTATCGACACTTATTGATTCGATTTTGGATGCCGCAGCGTCGCTTATTAATCTTTATGCCATTTATCATGCGCTGCAGCCTGCTGATCGTGAGCACAGATTTGGTCATGGCAAAGCAGAGCCGCTGGCAAGCTTGGCGCAAGCGGCCTTCATTTGTGGGTCTGCGGTATTCTTGTTGGTCGAAGCTGGCGAGCGAATTGCCAACCCCAAAGAGGTATCCAACACCGAGGTTGGTTACTGGGTCATGGTCTTTTCGATTGTGCTCACCATAGGACTTGTCGGATTTCAGCGTTACGTGGTGAAGAAGTCGGGTTCCGTCGCGATTGATGCCGATAGTTTGCATTATCAAACTGATGTTTTGATCAATATCGGCGTGATGATTTCCCTGTTTTTATCAACGACCGTTGGCTGGAAATATGCCGATCCGCTGATCGCTGTGTTGATCGCGCTTTATATCATTAAGGGGGCGTGGGGTATCGGACAGACGGCACTTGGAATTCTAATGGACCGCGAACTCGAAGACGAGGATCGTCAGAAAATCCGCGATATTGTCATGGCCCATGAAGAAGTCAAAGGGATGCACGATCTTCGAACACGGACATCTGGTGTACATGTTTTCATACAATTCCATCTAGAATTAGATGGGGATATGAAGCTGATTCAAGCACACGAGATTTCCGAAGCTGTTGAAATGGAATTGATGGATGCGTTCCCCAGCGCCGAAGTGATTATCCATGAAGACCCCGAAGGCATAGAAGAGCCACGGGCCGTATTCGGATAAAACCTAAGTGACCAATCAAGACGACGTTATCACTTTTTTGCATTCCGTGTTTTCCGGTCGGATCGGCTTTCCGACCGTTATCAAAACCCATGTTTCGATTGTGTTTCTGGCCGGTGATACGGCTTATAAAATGAAAAAAGCGGTGAAGTTTCCATTCTTGGACTTCACATCTTTGGCCGCGCGAAAAATTGCGTGTGAAAAAGAAATCAAAATCAACAAACGAACAGCGCCGACGATCTATAAGCGCGTCGTTGCTGTGACATCTGAGCCTGAAGGGTTGGCACTGGATGGCCCGGGAGAACCCGTTGAGTATTTGGTTGAGATGGACCGGTTTGATGAGACAACGGTGTTTGATCAACTGATCACCCCGCCGGGTAAGTTGCGCCGTAAATTGATGGAGGCGTTGGCCGACGAAATCGCAACCTTCCATATGGCTGCCGATGTGAAACTGACAAGCGGTGGGTGCGAAGGCACGCGCAAGATTGCCGAAAACAACAAGCAGTCTTTTGATGTATTACCATCGGATGTATTTGAAAATGATAGTGTTCAAAGTGTGACGCGGAAGACTCTGGACCGAATAGACAATGCGGAACTACATCTAACGAAACGGCAAAAAAACGGGCACGTCCGCGTATGTCATGGTGACTTACATCTTCGCAACATCTGCTTGGTCGATGGACAACCGACGATGTTTGATGCCATCGAATTTTCTGACGACTTTTCCGATATCGATACGATGTACGATTTGGCATTCCTGTTGATGGATTTGGATTTCCGCGGTGAACGTCGACTGGCGTCATTAGTGCTGAACCGGTATCTTGATGTGTTGACCGAGGACGTTGATACCTTTCACGTCCTGCCGATTTTTTTATCCATGCGTGCCCAGATCAGAGCACATGTGGGTGCCGCTGCCGCGTCTGCCCAATCTGAACCAGATAAAATTCAATCAGAATTGGATGCGGCGCGTCAGTATCTGTCATTAGCTGCGACGTACCTAAGTTCCAGCCCCGCACGTTTGGTTGCGGTCGGTGGGTTATCGGGTTCAGGAAAATCCCGATTGGCACGAGAGATCGCGCCATTTTTTAGCCAAGGCGTTGGCGCGCGCGTTCTGCGTAGCGATGTAGAGCGTAAACGACTTAGCGCTGTTCATCCGAATAAATCACTTGGCGTAGAGGGCTACACACCCGAAATGACCAAGAAGACTTTGGATCATCTATTCCAAATGGCAAAGGATGTTCTTGAGACGGGGCAGAGCGTTGTATTAGACGCTGTATTCGCATCCCCCGCGCTTCGATCAGCGGCTGAACAGATCGCCAAAGAACTAGGGATTGAGTTTCAAGGGATATGGGTCGATGCATCTGACGAGATTCGCTTGGCGCGCATTCAAAAACGTCAAAACAACGTATCTGACGTCACCCCGGAGATTGCACTTCAGCAATCCAATTACGATCTGGGTGAGATGAATTGGATCAAAGTTGATAGTAGTGGCGAGAAACACAAAACGGTGAAATCTGCCCAAACTGTTTTATCTAAAGTCTTCATGGAACTTCAGTAATAAAATCCCTGAAAGACTTTACCCGCAAGTGAATTCCGCGCACCATACAGTTGGTTTTTACAGATGAGGATTAAGTGATGGTTGCCACGATCCTATGCCCGCTAAGCGGTGCTCCTGAAAACAAACTGGTTCTCGATAAAGCATATTCGGTCGCCAAGGACCTGAAATGCCATCTTGAAGTGATGCATGTGGAGCCAGAGGCCAAGGAATCAATTCCGCTGTTAGGTGAGGGTATGTCCGTCGCGATGGTTGAGGACATGATCCGTATCGCCGAGACAGAAGCGTCATCGCGTGCGTCCCGTGCCAAGCAGATGTTTGATGATAGTGTCGCGGAACACGGCTTGCCGGTTTCAG
>Ga0209335_10003749_pt1 | contig 14920 bp, 9 predicted proteins | sample COG_09_FD_184753 | JGI IMG/M metagenome (GOLD analysis project Ga0209335, IMG submission 184753) | Pelagic Microbial community sample from North Sea - COGITO 998_met_09 (SPAdes) (version 2) | ecosystem: Environmental > Aquatic > Marine > Neritic zone/Coastal water | place: Helgoland, sampling...
CCTCAGGGTGTACGCTTCGGTGGGCAACGCGTGGGCCAGCGCGTGACTTCCGGGCGGGTGGACGGACTGCCACGCATGGAGCCTGGAATCGTACGGAGACCCACGGTGCGCCCCGTAGTCGCAGCGGCGAGCTCGGGGCTCAGGCGGATGGCCTGAGTGCGTCCATCCTTTGGATCACTCCAAGGTGATGGGAAAGAGAAGGTGGTAGGTAGCCGGGGCGCACGGTACAACAGCATTTGAAGAATGTGTCTTCTGTGTTTCCTGGTCCCTGAGGGCCGCTTCTGCAGGACTGCCCAGGACACTTGTACCGCAATGTCGCAAATTGCAGGAGTGCGGCTTGCACTCTTGTCCCAGTCCTCCCGCTCGACCGAAGTTTCCGAGCCGGCCCGCTGAATCAAACAACCCCGTTCACCTCACTGGAAATTCGTCGGCGAGCACAATCCACACCTATCGCGCAAGAGCCGCGTGTCAGCGTGTGACGGTCCAGCAGTAGCTTGGCTAGCGACGGTAGGCAGCCTGGACCCAGGTGTACAGTACCTCGTTGTGACGGCCAAAGAGGTGCCAGGGCGAGTCGTACTCAGTGAGCATCGCCGGCAGCTCCGCAGCAGTTGTGATGTTCTGAGATATGCCATCCGGCCACGCACTGAGCTTGTGCAAAGAGGCCATGCAGTGAACTATGCAGGTTCTGAAATGGCCTGCAGAGACCACAATTGGTTTGGATTGGGAATATACAGCCTTTGCCAGCGACATTCGTAGATTCTTCTCCTCCGCCCTGAAATTCGCGTCATTCGCCCAGCCGCCAAACTTGCGCACTGGGTTCAGGTTTTCGGAAGCATCTCAGTTGTCTGCACGCAGGATAGTTGCGCTACGAGCGGAGGAGGCCCCTGGATTCCCAAGTACTAAAGTTTGGACCTCGGCGGGCAGCGACCTGCAACGCGATAAGGCTTGTCCCATTGCGAGAGCACCACACCAGCCGAATCCGGCGTCGGGGGGTTCGCTGTCCTCTCCCCCAGGAAGAATGCGACCGCCCACCCTTCGTCGACCTCATGTACCATCACGGGCGCAGCCATTGGTATCTTTTCCTTTATCGCATTTCCGCCCGAAATGTACCCGAAGTTGGTTTCGAAACCCTGCTGCATGGCCTGTGGTATCCGCATATGGGTGAGTGAGCAGGGCACAACCCGCGCGGCGTTTCGAGTAGGATCGAGTGCATGGGCCAAAAGGTGATGACGGTTGGAAGATTTTTCGAGGCTTCTAGCCTGCTACGCCGACCATTCTAAGCGCGGGAATGACAACCTGCGACCAGCCAGCCTTGACAGTTACCGTCGACCACCAGAGATCTTCCTTGTACTGACGCACAGCGAATTCTGGGCCCTGGCCAGCCAAGCACAGATTAAAATTTGCGGAGAGGGGTCGCTGGTGTTCTGTTCGACAGGGTGATACCGTCTTGACCGTGATAAAGCACGGGCTCTCGATGTTGTTCGAATACAAATGGCAAGGAGGCTCGGAGCTCTTGATCTCATCCAACTCGGGAGCACTGATATGAGGCGCGGCAATCACGCTCGCAAGGGAGATGACGACCAAGAGGGAAGTGACAACAAAACACCCTCTGCAACTCTGCATCTTCCAAAAACTCGCACGAGGCCTCTGACTCGCCAGCAGCTCCAGTGCCTCCAGCCGACCCAGCTCCACTCCCTGCTCCCGAGCGCGTGCTTGCTCTCGGCTCACAGCCTGGTCCAATTCCCAGGCTCGTTGACGATCGGCGTCCTTACCGATCCCCAAAGTGCGAACAAATCGCGGAGCGTCCGATGGAATCTGCGCCTGCGTCGTGGTGGCGAATCAGCTGACCCCAGCGGGCGCAGCTTGGGAGTGCTGGTTTTGCGACCGCTGGCTCTCGGATTTCCCTATAACGCTATGCCGGTTTACCCCCCCTAAACCATGGGGCAAGGGGGGTGTTATCGGGGTGGTGTGTTGCCAGGGTATGTAGTAGAAAAATTGACTTCTGGGGCGCTCTCGGGTGGCCCGTTATTTACTTCATTAAACACCCCCTCCAGGCGCCATGAACTGAGTGATTGCTGCCTGCACTAGGGGCTCTCTGTACGTGGTCAAGTATCGTCTAGAGCCCGCCAGGATACCAAAAAATTTGCTCGAGGATACAAGATTACGGCAGAATCTTGTACCCATCGCCAGGGAACGAGATTTCACAAACCGATTCAAAATCCTGGTAAAAACAGAAAACCCCTCGTTAAGAAGTCCTTTTGCCCGGGAGAGTACAGAGAGGCCTTATTATTGGCGCACCTACCTCACGCAGTCGCTCGCTTTCGCCCGGGTGCACGGGCCGCCACGCCAGCCCAGTACGCATATTCACGTTTCCTGGGGGCGCGGAAGCGTGGGCTGCTCGAGTCTGAGCGTGGCTCCGCTGTCGGTCCGTCCTGACAATGAAATCCTCCAACCGTGGGGATCCCAAAGTGACAGCTCCTACTTCGAGCAGCTGGCCGCAAACGGCGCCTGGAAGTGCCTCTGGGAAGGAAGAGCAGCCTGCAGGAGAGAAGAAATCGCACGAATCATCGAGCGGAGACTCCCCGGCGTTCGGCGAGATCGTGATGCGGTGAGTGGCTGCGATCCATACCTGCTCGTTGCAGGCTTTCGCGTCCTCTGTTTCGTGCGTGCGCTGAAGGCGGCTGTTTCAGGGCAATCGAGAGGCGCCAACAACGCAAAGAGATGAATGATTCGATGCCTCAGCCCGTATCACGCCCGCTGACGAAGGAGGAGGAAGATTGGCGAAGAGCGGAAGCGGAGGAGTACGTGCGCGTCATGAGGAAGGAAAGCTTCAAGACACTACCGCTTGTCCAGATGATCGAGGAATCCAAAGTGCCATTTGGAATCCCCTTGAACCAACCACAGCATGCAAAGCGGCCGCTTGGTTTCAAATCATCCAAAGAATCCGCAGAATTGATTCTCCAATGCTTTGGAGAGCATGGGAACCAATTCTTTGGAGAGCGGCAGGGTACTGCGAAACCGACTGCCGTGAGCAGAAAGGGACGCATGGCGCGAATTGCCTCGGAAATGGCGTCTTTAGCCAAGGACCTGCCTGTGGAGCACGGCTCTGCGGTGTTCCTGCGTGTCGATGAGGATAGGCCGGACGTGATGAAGGCTCTGATTACGGGTCCCGAGGATACGCCGTACGAGTGCGGGCTCTTCGAGTTCGATATCCTTCTGCCCGAAGACTATCCACACTCTCCACCGCTGGTTCATTTCGCCACGACAGGTGGTGGGCGCGTGCGATTCAACCCAAATCTCTACCAGGTTCTGTCTCGCAGCATTACACCCCTACTAGCTTGCTTTTTTAAGATTGGCCAGACTCGTGGATGGGCCGGCTGATCCAGACGGAAAGGTGCGCGCATGAATATTACGGTGACATTTGTGGAGTGGTGTCGTTCGAGCAGGACGGAAAAGTCTGCTTATCCCTACTTGGGACATGGCCCGGGCCAAGCTGGCAGGCAGACGGAACCTCAACTTTATTGCAGGTTTCGACCCATGTGGAACCACGCCTTCTGCATCTGATGGCAAGGTTTTGGGATATCCGCATCCTGAGGCTGATTGCTCCCGCATTCGATACATAATGGGGTTGTTTGACTCGCTCTAGGTTCTCGTTTCGATCCAAGGCTTAATCATGGTGGCCCAGCCCTACTTCAACGAGCCCGGGTTTGATTGCATGAAGGGGACCAGACACGGGAACGATGTCGCGAGGCAATACAACGCAGGAATACGTTCTTCAACACTAAAAGTTGCGATGTTGGAGCACAGTGTAAACCCTTCAGAAGTCTTCTGCCATGTAAGCGAATATGCCTTAAGAATCCCGTTCAAATTGTCCCAAAATATTCTAGATCCTGGCCCATTTGCGGTTTGGATAAACCCTTTTGACGGACGACCGAATCGCTGTAACCAGGTGATTCAGCAGCACTTTTTGCACAAACAGCGCTCAATATTACGTCAATGTGACATCTGGGAACTTCTGGCCAAAGAAGATGCGGAAAAGGTGTTCTCCTTCAGGAAATATCGTGAAGCAGGAGCGTCTCTTGCCTGCTAGATTTGAGCCACTTCACTGGGCCGATCATTGGCTTTACTGAAGAGACGTTTTGGAATCAGGCTGATTCGATCGCTAAAGAAGAGTCATCGAAGCCAAAAGGACCATTTGCATACAAGCCAAAAGGACCATTTGCAGTGCCGAGTGTATCAAGCAGTGTGTTTGGTGGTGGCAGCAGTAAGGTCAAAGGGGCCATCGCTGTTGGAGGGTCATCATCGAAAGACTTGCTGCCCTCGGCAAAGGACAAGTTTCTGGAAACGTTCCGCCGTAGCTGCAAGGAAGTGCAGCTGAAGGACTCTTCTGAGGCGGGAGGCGAAGAAAAGCTGGAGCCTGGCAAGGCTTTGTCGGGGAATTCAGGTGCCAATGGACCGAGGCACTGGCTAGATAAGCTTCCATGTGCAGTCGACGGGAAAATGTTTGCATCAGATGGATTATTTGCCCACTGGAGCGCAGATGAGGTTGAAGTGGACAAAGGGAAGCTTTCGACTCCCAAAAGTATGCATCACATAGCTTTCAGTTCTCCTTCTGCCAAGTCAACAACAGCGAAATCAACTTTTCAGGGGTCGGCTGCAACATCCCATCAAGAAAAGTCTTCTCAAGATGAGTCAAAATTTCTCCGCCAAACCTTTGGAAGAGACGACTTTGAGGGATCAGTGTTGAAGCACTTTCAAGGGGGCGGAACGTCCAATCCCTTCGATGTTTCCTCTTTTGAAAAGAAGAGCGTTGCCTCAGGGCTCAGCAATGGGCACAAGACGTTTCTCACCTTTCCGGTTCCGGACTTTTTGGCATTTGCAGAAATCCAACCCCCCTCTAAAGTTGTCTCTATAGCTGGAAAGGGAACAAAAGATGCTGGTGGTGAGGGCGCATCAAATTCTTCAATGAAAATCGCATCTGAGACGAAGAACGGGGATCCAGCACCAAAAACGAAACTCCCAAGCCACGCAGCAAAGATCGAAGCGCTCAAGGCAAAGACTCAAGCCCTTAAGGTATGACCTGTTCTTCTCCCCGCAAATCCAGCGTTTTCTGAATGATATCGTTGAAAGTTCTGAAGCATCGCAACACGTATTTCTTCAATCTGGGAAAGCAAATATTGACAGTGGCTGGCAGGCATCGCTTGAAAAGGTCAAGAATCTCTCGGAAAGCCACAAAAACTCTTCCCTTGGTGCTGGAGCATCCAAGAGCAAATTTCAAAGCTCATCATCGGCGGAAGTTTTGGAGGAGATAACGTCCTCTATAGGGGCGGTCTGGGACACACTTCCAGTTTTTCCAGTCTGGAAAAAGACGTACCAGGTGCATGGATTCCTCTCCAGTTGTTCTGATTTTGTCTGCATGGGGGGCAACCCGCTTGCTCTGATTTCCGTGTGAAGCATCTGCATCAGATCAGGGTGCCCCTTCTGTCTTCATTGCCCATTCCCTCATCTCTTTCGATGTCGCCAGACTCTCGCTCAAGAGGTCACTCAAACATGCGGAAACCTTCGCGAAGAACTCAAAAGGCGCATTGGAATTCCATCCATCTCCTTGCCCCCTTCAGGCATGACGACCAGTCAAGTCCCTGTTGATGGAGAAGGTATGGGTTCGAGCATGTGCGGAGCGATGGCGAAAGTCAGCACCGAAAAAGACAGCGATACGGTCAAATGTTCTAAAGAGATCGTTCATTTGGTCGATGCAGACGTGTCACTGAAATTTGAATCAAGTACCAAGAGGAAATCTCAACGGAAGAAGGCAGAATTCGATGAGACAGACAAAGGTGGCAAAATTGGGGGCACCCGACTTTTGCCTGCTGATGATAGGGATGTTCAGCTTCACAACAAAAAGAGGGGAATTGCAGGAACGGACGCTACCAATGTCAAAAGTCCTTCAAGGCATGGAAAAAGGCTTTGCAGAAGATGAATTAGTGTTAGTGAGGAGTTAGTGTAGGGATACTAGTCAGCGTGGAAACCTGTGAGGGTAGAGATACTTGTCAACTAGTCAGCGTGGAAATCTGTGTCAATAAGTTGCGAATCACAGGAACAGCAGCAGGGAATATTCATTAGAAGACGTTCTCGCGTTCATATGGCACTCTGCTGAGAGCATATACTACAGACAGTGCGCGCTCCGGAGAGTTACGCAAAATTTACAAAGATTTGTTCCACTAAAATCCCGCATTCGTCTGGTGCGAGCGAAACTCTCTGCCTCTCATGGAAGCAGAAGAACCTTCAGAGTCGAAAGATTTCCGAGCTCCGCAGGAAGTCGCTTGAGCGGATTTCCCTTGAGCCAAAGCTCACCAAGGGATACCAGACCACCCATTCCAGACGAGCCATCTGGAAGCGTTTCCAGCTGGTTGTGCGAGAGTGTCATCGTTCTCAGATTCTTCAGCTTTCCAATCATCGAGGGAAGCTCTTCCAGATCGTTGTTGTGCAGCCAGAGCTCCTCGAGCGCCGTCAGCTGGCATATGCTCATCGGAAGCGACTTGAGATTGTTGTGGTCGAGATTAAGCTCTTGAAGCGACAGACAGCGCCCGAGAGAGGGCGGGAGTGAAGATAACGCATTGTGATCAAGCCATAGCTGCTTGATGGCAGGGAGGTTTCCGATGGTTGGTGGAAGTTCCTTCAGCTGCAAGGCGGGGTTCAAGTCAGCAAAACTTTGCAGGGCCTTTGGACTAATGGGTTACACCGCTTCGCAATGAAGCTTTGAAATTGGTGATTCATCGGGCACGGAAGAGACACCTGATTGTTTGAGACGGCGAGCTGAGTGAGCCCACGGAAGTTTCCTATCTTTGATGGCAGCGTCTCCAGCAGATTGTCGGAGACCGTGAGGACCTCCAACGAGGTAAGGTCTTCGATCAGCGGAGGAAGCTCGTAAAGACGATTAGCAGAAAGTGACATGACTTGGACATTGAACAGCATATTCATGCTCGCCGGAAGAATCGTTAGCTGATTGTCCCGAAGCGAGAGCTGAGTCAGTGCCTCTAGACTGCCGAGCGAGGCCGGAAGACGTGAGAGCGAATTGTTGATCAGGTTGAGCTTCATGAGATGATTCATCGTGCCGATCCCGGGTGGAAGAGTCGAGAGTTTGTTAAATTGCAAGTCGAGATCTGTGATCGCCGTGCAGGCGCCGATGCCCTGCGGTAGACCAGATATCCGATTGTGCGACATGCACATGTGCGTGAGATTCGTTAACTTGCCGATCGTCTCCGGCACCGTAACGATGGCATTGTGCGCAAGAGAGAGACTCTGAAGAGACTGCATCTCGACGAGGATGTGTGGGAATTGGGTGAACTCGTTATGATGCAACAAGATCTCACGGATGTGGCGCAGAAGCACGCCGCCTCCGTAGATCATGGGCGGGAGCGCAGTGAGCATGTTGTGCCCCAAATTCACCTTCCGGAGCAAAAGCAGTTCCGCAAGTCGCTTGTTCACCTCTGTTAGGTTATTACGCTCAAAGTTGAGCTCCGTCAGTTGCGACATTTCAGCAACGTGCGAAGGGATGTTCGACATCTCGTTGCCGTGCATCGACAGGATACGTAGTGTAACCAAAGAGGTCAGTTTTGTGTCGAGCTCGCGAATACGGTTGTTCGACATGTCAAGAGCGGTGAGATAGGTCATATACTCAATCTCCATGGGAAAAGCCTCGAGACCGAGGCCAGACATTTCCAGCCGTCGCTTGACTCGGGCCTGAAGAAGACAGTGGAAAAATTCTATGATGGCCTTGGTACCCAAGGCGACCGTTTCGACAGGAGGTGAGGTAGTATGATTGTCCGTTACATCGAGCTCAACAAGCTTTTCCAAGCGGCCAATGGTCAAAGGAAGAATCGTGAGCTTATTGCGATTGAGGATGAGAGTCGTGAGCTCCATGAGATTGCCGACTGTTGAAGGGAGATCATCAAGATTGTTGTTACCCAAGTTCAGGTATGTGAGAGTGGTTACATCACCCAATCCGTCTGGAACCTTGACTAGACGATTATTATTCATATTCAACGACGTGAGAGCAGAAAAGAGATTGACACGGGCCGGAAGAGCTTGCATCTGGTTGTCAGAGAAGTCGATTGACACGAGGTCCGCAAAAGCTGCAGCATCTCGCGGGAAAGTGATCATGCCGAGGTCAACCAATGAGAGCTTATGATCCGAGCGCGCCTTCAAAAATCCGCGGAAGTATTCAAGCACCGTATCGGAACCCTTCGAAATGACTTCATAGGGCGGAGCCTTGCATGCCTTGTTGTCCTCCAGCGAGAAATTCTCGATGATCGGGAGTTTGCCCATTTCGATCGGAACCTGTGTTATACGGTTTGCAGCAAGCCGGCACTCAACAAGCTTTGTGCAGCGACAGAGATTCCGAGGGACCGTCGTCAGCTTGTTTTCAGAGGCGTCAAAGAGGGCGAGCTCCATAAGCCTGCCGATTGCGGACGGAAGAGCTTGAATTGCGTTGTGATGAATCTTGAGAATCTTGAGCCTTTCAAGCTCACCAATCTCCTTTGGTACAATGGAGATCTTGTTTCTTCCGAAGTCGAGGTGTGTGAGCATAGTGAGGTTCTTGATCTCGAGGGGGATCTCGGTCAAACGGTTGTCTTCCGCATCCAGCAAAGTCAGCTTCAGTACTTTCTCGAAAAAATCATCAGGAAACTTTGAGATGGTCTTGTTCTCGGGGATCTTGACGCTCGTAAGATTCGTAAGCATTATCAGCGTCGTGGGAAGCCCAGAAAGCTCATTGCGCGAAAGGTCAAGATCGGTAAGCCTAGAACACATGCCGATGGCAGCGTCAACTGTCGCAATAAGGTTAGATGACAAGTTGAGAATCTCCATGGAGTCATTTGCACCGATATTCTCTGGGATGCGGCGGATTTTGTTCTTTGAGAGGTCGACCTTCACTGCTCCGAAAGGGCCCTGATCACCGTTTTCGTTGGGAGGACGGTCCACGAGAAGCTCGATATCGATCGGATAAGAGCCAAGTTCGCGGTCTGAGTAGATGAATTCATGACGAGTGCGCGCATTCAGGACATGCTGGCAGAATTCAAGCGTTGCTTGTGTTCCCTTTGTCCATATGTCACGTGGAGGTGCAATAATAGGGTTACCCGACATCTCGAGAGCTTTGATATTCTTGCGGATCCTGCCCATCTCGATTGGAAGCCGCTTGACCTTGTTTGAGGTGAAGGTGAAGATTTGCAGTCGATTCGCCTTCCAGATCGTGTTAGGAATCTCCATGAGCTGGTTTCCATCAAGGTGAATCACCTCCAGCACAGGACAGTCGAAAATCTCGTCAGGTAGACGTGATATTTCGCAGTCGGAGGCAACCAGCTTTTTGAGTTTGAGGAGCTTGCCAATCGTGCGCGGTAGAGTACGAAATGCATTCTCTTGAATTTCCAAGTCGATAAGGTCCACCCAACTTCCAATCGTATTTGGAAGCTCACGCATCGAATTTCGTGAGCAGTTGAAGCGTAGAAGTTTGGTCCAGTTGCCAACCTCATTTGGGACAAATTGCAACTCATTTTCAGAAATGTCAACAGATATCAGTTCCTTCAATTCCCCAATGACCGGAGGAAGCTTTGAGATGAGATTTTCTTGCAGTTTAAGCTTTGTGAGGCTTGTCAAAAGTCCGATGTCATTTGGTATCGTCCGAATCTCGTTCTCCGACAGATTGACCTCCAGCATCCCTTGCAGCGCACAGATTTCACGCGGGAAAAAAGTAAGGCCCATCTGACGGAGGTCAAGACGCTTGTAAGTCTCTGCTTCCATGAGAGTTCGCATGTACTGAACAATCGCCTCAGTACCTTCCTGGATGATCTCAGGTGGTGGCGTCTCAAGCTTGTTTTGAGAGACGACGATTGACTGGATGTTGCTACACTCACACAGTGAGAGCGGGAGGAATTCGATTTGATTGGCTGCAACCGAGAGCAGCTCCAAATTATCGAGCTTGCCAAGTTCATCAGGGAGTGCTTTGAGTTTGTTCTTGTCGACAATCAGCTGTTTCAGATTCTCGAGCTGCTCGATCTCTGGAGGTAGCTCGGAAATATCGTTGTCGACCAATTTTAGGCGAGTGAGAGATGTGAGTAAGAAGACCTCAACGGGAATACTCTTGAGCCCCAGCTTGTCAAGGACCAGATTTCCCGTCTGCCGGGCGGCGTGGATGCGCTTGATATAGTTCAGGACCACTAGCTGTCCATTCATGGTGATTGTCCGAGGGGGGATTCGAAGAGACTCCATCTCATCCATGATGAAACGTAGCTTTGTAAGAATCGTAAGGTCGTACACCTCAATAGCAAGCTTTTTAATCTTCGTGAGGCGCATCAGGCCCTGTGGAAGCTCGAGAATTGGATTGGCTGTGCAAAGCAGCTCAGAGAGCGAGGTAAGCTTGTACAGCTCGTACGGCAAAGCCTCGAGCATGTTGTGCGATAGCCAGAGCTGCTCAAGGCGAGGAAGCCGCACAAGGTCCTCAGGCACCTCTTCAAGATGGTTGTACGAAAGCTTGAGAACCTCGAGTGCCTGGAGACGCGAAAAAGAATCCGGTAGCCACGCAAGCTTGTTGTCACAAAGGTTGAGGTTCACCAGGTGTTCCAGGTTTCCAATTGTCTCTGGCAGCTCGTGCAGCTCGTTGTGCAGAAGCTTGAGGCGTGTAAGCCCCTTAATCTCATAGATCTCGTCAACGAGGTATGTCAAGGAGAGACCAGTGAGATCAAGCGAAAGCGTATTGTACGACTGCATAATTTCGTTGAGGAAAGTCTTCATAGCAAGCGTCCCCTTCAAGACGACAGGCGGCGGCGGGACCTTGAGCTGGGGGTTGTCGTCGACCTCGAGCTTCTCCAGAGAGTGCATCATGCCAAAGGACCAGGGCACATTCTGCAAGTTGTTGCCGACGACTGACAGTTCGACAAGCCAGGACATTTGACCAAGTTCGTCGGGAAGCACATCGATAAGATTATCGATGAGTGAAAGTTTTTTCAAATTTGTTAGCAACACTAGCACAGCTGGTACTGACCGTAACTTATTGTGGTCAAGCTTGAGCTCGCGAAGATTCTCCATGCGCGAAATTGCCGGCGGGAGCACCAGGAGGCGATTCATGGACACGTTGAGCTCTGTAACTTCCGTCATTTGCTCGATACTCATCGGAAGCATTTTCAGAAGGTTGTCGGACAAGTTCAGCTTCGTGAGCCCTCTGATCTGGCATAATTGAAGAGGGATCATCTGGAGAGCCATCTGTGACATGTCAACCTCTCGCGTAAAGCGTGCCTGATACATCTCCTTCAGGTACTCCACAATTGCGGCAGCACCTTCTTTGACGATCTCGGGTGGCGGATTGCGAAGGTGCTCATTGTCCGCGTCTACATTGACCTTCTCGAGCGAGGTGACACAGCCGAGCTCAGCGGGGAGCTGGCGCAGCTCGTTGCCAGTAATTGTAAGCTCTTTGAGCTTGGTCAAGTTCGACACAGTTGCTGGTAACTCTGCCAAGTAATTCCCCGTAAGCGAGAGCAAGGTCAGGTTGGTCATGTTGCCGATCTCCTTGCGAAGCGAAGGCAGGCCATTCTCATGGAGAATCAGCGTATCCAGCATGTCGAGCTCGCATACTTCGAGTGGGACTGAGTCGAGCTCCTGTTGTGCGAGGTCGAGGCGGCAAGTCGCCCTTGACTCGACCAGGCGCAGGAGGTACTGAATGATACCGTATGTCCCCTTGTTTGCGATTTGCTTTGGTGGCGTAATCATGTTGGGGTTGTTGTCGAGGTAGAGAGCGTGCAAGCGTGTGCAAAGTCCAACCTCAATCGGCATGCGGAATATATCGTTGCGCGACAAGAGGAGCTTTTCAAGATTCTTGAGGTTTCCTATCTCTGGAGGGACAGTCTGCAGATTGTTCTCGGCGAGATGCAGCTCACGAAGTGAAGTGATGGCACCTATTTGTTTCGGAATCTCCTTCAGCTGATTGCCAATGAGCTTCAGTACCTCGAGACGCGTCATTGACTCAATAACAACCGGCATCGACGCGATCTGATTGTCGGAGAGCCAAAGCTCTTTAAGTTTACAGCAGTAGCCAATCGAGGAGGGAAGAGCGGTCAGCTGGTTTTTTTCGATCTTCAACACAACAAGATTCACCAGCATTCCAATTTCCGTAGGCAGAATTGTGAGCATATTTTTGCTCAACTTCAGAGACGTTAGCGAGGACATCGAACCGACCTCCGCTCCCAACTGTTCAAGTTCGTTGTCGACAACTGAGAGCTCGTGCAGAGTCACCAGATACTTCATCTCCTTGGGCAGTTCTTTAATCCTATTGTTCCACAGCTGAAGTTCAAGAAGCGAGGGTATCGTGGTGACAATAGTTGGGACGGAAAGGAGACCCATCCCAGAGAGATCGAGGCGTCGTGTTTCGGCTGCCGCGTGAACGCTCTTCAAGAAACGGACGGTTGCAGCAGTGCCAAGTGACCACACCTCTTGAGGTGGCGACCGCAGCTCGTTGGTATCGAAAACCAGGTCCGTCAGATTGGAGAGCTCGCCAAGCTGCCACGGTAATGTCTGCAAGGGGTTACCTTGCAACTGAAGGCGCTTGAGACCAAGCATCTTGCCGATGAATTCCGATACCGAATAGATCTTGTTGTCGCGCATAGAGAGGGTCTGCAGGGACGATAGCTTCTCTAGGCACGGAGGAAGAACGGTGAAGAAATTCTTATCCATGATGAGCTCACGAAGTTTCTGGAGATTTCCAAGTTCACCAGGCAGTGAGTTTAGCTCGTTCTGAGACAGATAGAGGGAAGTGAGATTCGTGAGGTTCCCAACTAACGCAGAGACGCAATTGATCTTGTTATCCGTCAAAGAAAGATGCTCAAGGTAGCGCAGCTCTCCTATTTCAGGGGGCACGTATTGTAGGCCAAATGACTCAAGAACGAGGCGGTTGTCGTTGCGAGAATCATACATGTACTTGAGGTACCCCATGATTGAGCGAGTTCCTCCATTTACAACTTCCTCGGGTGGAGATCGGAGGTCTTCAACGTCGATCTTGAGATTTTGCATGTTTTCAAGGCGACCAAATTCCGCTGGGAGCATTATGAGGCGATTCTCCGTTGCAGACAACTCGGTTAGGGAGCTCAGGTTACCGATTTCGGCAGGGAAAGTCATCAGTCGATTTTTGTCGAGCTTGAGATAAGTGAGCGATGTGAGCTCGGTGATCTCAGAAGGAACGACCGAAAGACCGTAGTTGCTTGCGTCTAGGACACCCGTGACTCGAGCCTCGAAGCAACGCCGCATGTACTTCACAAGGAATAACGTTCCTTTCTCAGTCACACACTTAGGTGGCGACGAAAGCTCAGGATTGTGGTCCAAGATCAGAGCATCCATGTTCGAGAGTTGCCCCATTTCCATCGGAAGGCGCTCAAGCAGATTATTCTGCAGCGTAAGCTCCACCAGCTCTCCTAGCTTGCCAATTTCTGGCGGCACCGTGCGGAGCTGGTTGAAGGGCAGCTTCAGTTGGCGCAGAGCCGACATGCCACCAATCTCCGCCGGAAGACTCTCGAGGTGGTTTTGCGACAGCCGGAAGTCACGGACATGAACCAAATTTTCGATCACAGGGGGCAGCTGCAGCAGCTTGTTCTTGTGAAGCCATAGCTTCTTGAGTCGAGTAAGGTTTCCTATCTCGGGGATCAGCGCCATTATTGAATTGTTGTCAGCTTTCAGAACCTCAAGTCGCGTAAGTGAGCCGATGACCGGCGAGAGCTTCACAAATTCGTTGTAAGAAATGCGCAACTTTTTGAGCATCTGCAGCTTTGCAAGCTCGGGTGGCAAGGCGGAGAGCTTGTTGTCAATAACGGATAGCGAAGTTAGCTTAGCTAGCCCGCCAAATGCCGACGGCAAGGAGGTGAGCTCGTTCTTAAAAAGTTTGAGCTGGGTGAGATTCGACATGCGGATACACTCCAGCGGCACGTATGTCAATCCATTGCAGCTCAGGTCCAGCTTTGCGGTCCACTTTGCGCGATTGAACTTGCGAAGGTAGTCGAGAATGGCTGTTGCACCCCTCGAGATCACCTCACGCGGAGGAATTTCCAGCAGGTCATTGTGGGAGGCTTCAATATGTTCCAGCGAGGTCAGCCAACAGAGGTCTGACGGGAGTGCTTCCAAACGATTGTAGGCGAGCGAGACGCGCTTTAGTCCGTACAGCTCAAGCAACGGGCGCGGCACTTCGTGAAAGACGTTGTTGTCGATGTTAAGCTCCTGGAGCCCCTGCAAGCTGGCCATCTCTGGAGGCAAAGATCCAAGCTGGTTTCCAGAGAGCAAAAGGGTTTTGAGGTTCTTCAGCGACGCGATGAAGGGTGGAAGCTCCGTGAGGCGGTTTTCAGTCAGAGAGAGGTGAGTCACATTTGTCAAGAGCGATACTGAGTACGGGATCGAGCGCAGCATATAACCGTCGAGATCCAATGTATTTGAGACCTCCGCCAGACGGATTTTGCGCATGTACGTCACGAGATCCTGAGCATTTCGCTCCGCCATGAGCATAACTTCGGGTGGTGGGTCTTTCATATCGTTGCCATCGAGAGTAATGGTCTCCAGCCGTGTAAGGCTGCCCATTGATGAGGGCAGCAGTTGGAGCCTATTGCGATCGAGATGCAATGCTGTAAGCGTAGAAAATGTTCCAATTACAGGATCGATCTCCTCGAGTTGGTTGTCAGCAATCGAGAGCCCAGTAAGAGTCGGCATATCCATCATTTCAGGCGGAAAAAAGGTCAGCTTCATGTTGTCCATGAACAAGAGGCGGGTCGACTGAGCTTCATGCACACGCGAAAGATACTCAATGATGATTTCGACGCCCTGATCGACGATCACCGATGGTGGGCGTACAAACGAGTTTCCATCAAGCTCCAAATTGACCATTTTGGTCAGCTTGCCC
>Ga0209335_10003772_pt1 | contig 14860 bp, 19 predicted proteins | sample COG_09_FD_184753 | JGI IMG/M metagenome (GOLD analysis project Ga0209335, IMG submission 184753) | Pelagic Microbial community sample from North Sea - COGITO 998_met_09 (SPAdes) (version 2) | ecosystem: Environmental > Aquatic > Marine > Neritic zone/Coastal water | place: Helgoland, sampling...
AGATGAGGCAAACAGCACACGCGCGTCCGCAGAGCGCGACGTCGCTCTGCACCACACTAGCCTAAGCGGTACTCGACCACCAGCGCCTTGCGCCTACAAACCCGTGCTTGGTTGGAAAGCACGGGGAGGCGACAAGAATTTCGTCCGGCAGGAGCTTATAGCTCAGGAGCGCGGCACAGGGGGCGGCTCGATACGGTCACCCCCGCCCGGAGTCCTTGAGGAAATCAGGTGAGAGAAGGATACGTCACGTCGTCTTGGGGGCTCGATATGTACAGCGGAGACGCGACGGACAGCAGCAGTCCCCGGCAGCTTCGGCCGAGTAGCGTCTAGAAGCACTTGCGGTGGACGATCGACGGGCCCGACTCGTCGTACTCCTGCTTCGAGATCCACATCTGCTGGAAGGTCGAGAGCGAGGCAAGGATGGAGCCGCCGATCCAGACAGAGTACTTGCGCTCGGGCGGGGCGATGATCTTGATCTTCATCGTCGACGGCGCGAGCGCGGTGATCTCCTTCTGCATGCGGTCAGCGATACCCGAGAACATCGTGGTGCCACCCGAGAGCACAATGTTGCCGTAGAGATCCTTACGGATGTCAACGTCACACTTCATGATCGAGTTGTAGGTGGTCTCGTGAACACCCGCAGTCTCAAGGCCGATGAAGGACGGCTGGAAGAGCACCTCCGGGCAACGGAAGCGCTCGTTGCCGATGGTGATCACCTGCCCGTCCGGAAGCTCATACGACTTCTCGATCGACGACGACTGCGCGGCAGTCTGCATCTCCTGCTCGAAATCGAGGGCAACGTAGCAGAGTTTCTCCTTGATGTCGCGGACGATCTCGCGCTCGGCAGTGGTGGTGAAGGAGTAGCCACGCTCGGTGAGGATCTTCATCATGTAGTCAGTCAGATCGCGGCCAGCGAGGTCGAGGCGGAGGATGGCGTGCGGAAGCGCGTAGCCCTCGTAGATGGGGACAGTGTGCGAAACACCATCGCCAGAGTCAAGAACGATACCGGTGGTACGGCCAGAGGCATAGAGAGACAGCACAGCCTGGATCGCGACGTACATGGCAGGGGTGTTGAAGGTCTCGAACATGATCTGGGTCATTTTCTCGCGGTTCGCCTTGGGGTTGAGCGGTGCCTCAGTGAGAAGCACCGGGTGCTCCTCCGGTGCCACACGAAGCTCATTGTAGAAGGTGTGGTGCCAGATCTTCTCCATGTCATCCCTGCACCGCCTCAGGGTGAGTGACCAGCACAGAAACGCTTCTGACCACCCCCCTTTTGATCACGGTTTCGGAGTCGTCTCTACATTTCAGAAGCACAACAGTAATGCCAAGGTCGATCGATCTAGATCGTTGGCACAACGCACGCAAAGCACACACACAGGATGTCTAGCAGGAACTTGAACCCAGGCACCGTTTGGTCAGGTTCGCGGGACCACTTTTCGGCCAGGGCATTACACGCAATGAGCTCTCGTAAGCTCCGCATGCAGCAATTGGAGTGCAATGGAATGTACCAGTTGGTTACGATGCCGTGCTCGATCGGGTACTTGAGCGTGAGGATACCACGCTTGGACTGAGCCTCGTCACCGATGTACGAGTCCTTCTGGCCCATGCCAACCATCACGCCCTGATGGCGCGGACGGCCAACGATGGACGGGAACACGGCACGCGGGGCATCATCTCCCGCGAAACCGGCCTTCACCATGCCGGAACCGTTATCAACAACGAGCGCAGCGACCTGCAGAACAAACGCCATGAGACACGTCAGCCTTCAACATGTCGTGAGAAATTCTGACCTTGCAGCGTGTTCCGGGGTTCCCTCAAGTGAGGATCCGGAATACGAGAGGACAGAGAGTTCTGCGCAGCGAATGGCCGTACTGGGAAGGCTTGGCGCGCGCTGCGCGCGAGGGCGCGGGGAAGCACCTCATCATCAGCCATGTTTGCTTTCTGAGTTTGAATTGGTATCGCCTCGCCGGCGAGGATTTTACGCAACGCTGCTGACAGATTCAATCAACCAACTCTCTTGGCGGATCCATACCTCCGCACAGACTGTACGGGAATAGTCTTTCTGTGCAACGCTATGGTTTTCTAACGGGAGAGTCAACGGCGAAAATTCCGATTGTCCCTCGAGGCTAAAAATGGAAAAGGGAGGCAAAAATGCCCCAAAACCAAAATGTTTCAGAGCGAAAGAAGTTGACGAACGTGATCCACTTATGAAGGCGACTGAAGGCCGAGCGCTCGCCTGACGCTGGTGGCGTTGCGATGGAGGACAGCGTCGACTCGGCGCCAAGGTGGCACGCGCGCCTCAACATTCGCCTTGGCGGGAAGGTCCACGCCCTACTCGTGGCAGTCACTAGCTGCTACTCGACCGACTCGGCCTGCCTGAACACTTTCGCACGGCCTTGCGCGCTGCTGCTGGGCCGCGCCCTGCTACCTGTGGCTGTCGTGAAAGCGTGTGCGCGGGATCACGGCAGGTGGTAGAGAAGGGCCTACCATGTTCCTTCAAACAGGACGCTCGCGCAAAGATTCTTGCGGTCCTCCCCGCGCTCGAACCCCCCCCCCCCCCGTTCCTCAACATTTCCAGGTGCGGGGGGCTACCATCAGATTATCAGCCGCACCGAGGTTTCGCTGCTGACAGAGACGCTCTCGCAGCAGGGCCCGTCTGACGGTGCAGCATCAGCTCCGAAGCTGAAGATCAAGCTTGGGGTGTCGGGAGGGGCGGGAGTGGGGAGGGTACACCGATTCTCGCGGGTGCAAGACGTTCCGTTCCCCAACCGTGAAGCGCGCGTGGCGGTGACGATTAAGCTCTTGGTGCCGCCGGGTCGATCGCCGCCGCGGGGGGAACCTGCTTTGCGGGCTGTGGGCGCAGGGAGTAAGCGGCGAGCAAAGCAAGAGGATGAGGACGACGCATGGGACTCCGGGGCTGGGGATTACGTGCCCGAAGATGAGGACGAAGATGAGGATGAGGACAGCCAAGATGCCGACTCAGATATGGACGAGGACGAGGACGAGGACGAGGTCGAGGACGAGGACGCCGCAGCGCCCCGCGGCAGCGCTGCCAGGGCTGGCGGACCGGGACAGTGGCGCGGGAGGCGGGGCGCGCCCGACGTGGCCCTCACTGCTCTCCCGGTGACCCAGCCCTCAACGCCCAAGCCCGGCGCCTTCCGCTGCACCTATTCCACGCACCGCACGCTTGCATCTCGTTGGTGCGCATTGTGAGCGTTGCGCCTCGCCGCACCGCGCTGCTAAGTGGGGCCGAGGTGCGCTGCGTGTCGCTGAGCGCGAGGGGCGGCGGCGGCGGCAGATGGGCGGAGGGCCCGGGCGTACGGGGCGCGGGGAGGGTAAAGGAGACTTGGATGCGGCTGCGGCGGAACGGCGGGCAGACCGGAAGGCTGAGGAAGCGGCGCGGCGGAAGCGGGTTGCGGAGCAGGAGCGGGCGGAGCGGGCGGAGGCGACCATCGACCGCATCCTCAACCAGGAGGGGCAGGCCAAGAAGCAGGCCGAGTCCAAGAAGCGCAAGAGCGAGCGCGAGCGTGATAGCGCCCCACGTGCCCGCGCCCTCGCCCTCGCGGTGCAGGGTCCGCACATCCGCATGGTGTCTAACGCCACCGGCACTGTTGTCGCCATTCACGCAGACTACACGCAGGTGCCCCATTCGCCCCGCACCCGTCCCCGCGGCGCTGCTCCTTGCCACTCATGGGCGCTGGCATCGTTCGGTGAATCGGGATTGAAGGACGGTAGACGCTAGGCTTTGGGGATGAGGTCCCAACCCGAAACCTGGAACAGGTCCCAGACTTTCTCAAGGCGCCGCTCGGCGCTCCCACCCCAGTCGCGCCCGCATACGCCGAGCCTGCGGTGCACGTGTCGTTCCCGTGGTGGGCCTGAGCGTTTCAGTAAAGAATGTGTGAGCATGAGCTTGAGTCTGCGGTGAAAGCTGCCGCCTGCGGCCTGCTGCCGGATACAGTAACTGAACACTTTACTTACATTTTTGCACGAATGGGTTTTCTGCGAAGCACGAAGCGTAAGGCGTGAGGCGCCGGCGCTTGATGCACTTGTCACGGCAAGGTGCTCGCTCATGGGTCACCTTCGGCGAGGGCTGGGATGGCAGCCAAGGTTGCGAGGGTAGAGCGCTGGAAGGCGAGCTTGGTCGCGACCTGCTCGAGCGATTCCACCTCGATTGCGCGCTCGCACGCATCCCCGCATTCAGGACAGTTGCCTTCTTCCGCCCCGGCAGCTGAGAAGCACGCACCACAGAGTGTGTGTCCACATGGGACGAGGGTGCGGCAGAGGCGGAGCGGCCCCATGCAGTGGAGGCACGTGACCGCCGGCTCCATTGCGTCGGCCGCAGCCCGGAGCTTCCGCACAACTCCAAGCACCTCCCGAGAACGCGACCCCAGCCCGTCGAGCGACTTGAGTGCAGCAGCCTTCTCTGCCAACTCTGTGCGCAGCCGCTCTACCTCGCCTCGCCCTGCCTCCTCCGCCTGCAGCACTCGCTCACTTTCCTCTCTCACTTGGCCGAGCTCGGCCCGCGCCTCGGCCAGCAGCCGATCCCGCTCCCCCACTTCTCGCTCCATGCCTTGCACTGCCTGCTCTTGCCTTCGAGCGTCCGCCTGCGCACGAGCGCACTCCGCCTCTGCATTCTCCAGCTTTTTCCGCGCGCGATCCGCGGCCGCGGCGGAAGAAGCGGCCTCCGCCTGCGCCCTAGACTTCTCAGCGCCCATCGCCTTGACGCTCTCTTCCCCCCGTGCCGCTATGGAACGTGCCTCCGCCTCTGCCCTTCCGGCTGCGCTCGCCGCCTCCTCCGCCACGCTCCGCTGTGCGCGCTCCGCAGCACATCGCTCTTCCGCGGCAGTGGCCGCCTCCTCTGCGCGCCGGAGTGCCTGAGACAGCTCACTCTCTCGCTTATCTCTCGCCAGAGTCTCACTCGCGAGGCGGCTCTCCGCTGAGCTTCGCGCGCCCGCCAGCTCCCGTGCCTCGGCCGCTGCGTCTGCGAGCTCCCGCTCTAGCGCCTCCATGCGTGCCGCTGCCTCGTCGCCCCGCCGCTTGGCTGCCCCCAGCTCGGCCTGAAGCAGCGCCGCGTCGCGCTCCAAGCCTGCCACGCGCGCTTCCGCCTCTGCCCGCGCCTGCACCTGCACAGATGCGGCGCGCGCCTTCTCTTCCGCGGCATGTGCCGCCGCGGCCACTGCGGCCTCCAATGCGCGCCGCCCCTCCTCTGCAGCTGCGCTCTGCGCAGCCGCTGCCCGCGCTGCCTCGCGCGCCGCTGCCTCGCGCTCGCGCGCCTCGCGCCGCGCCGCGTCGGCCTCATCTCTCAGCGCCACCGCCAGGGCTTCCTTGCTCTGCTCTAGCGCATCTACTTGCACCCCCGCAGCGCGCCGAGCCTCCTCGGCCTCCGCGCGCAGCGCAGCTTGCGCCTCTTCCGCCGCGCGCACCGCCTCGGCACGCGCCGCCGCTGCTTGTGCCGCGGCCTCTGCTCGTGCAGCCCCGATCGCAGCAGCATGCTGGCCATGCGCCTGCTCCCGCGCCTCTTGCTCCAATCTGAGCCTTTCGAGCAGCGCACACTCCGCCGCTTGCATCGCCCCCATGAGCCGTTCCACCTCTGCTCGCAGTCGCGCTTCCTGCTCCCGGCTTGAGTCAAGAGCTGCTGAAGCTGCTGCTACATCCTTCATTGCAGTCCGTGCGGCCGCTTCCTCCATCGCTGCACGCGCGATTTCCTTTACTTGGCTCGCCTGCGCGTCATCCAGCTCCGCCCGTAGAAGTGCGTTTTCGCGCTGCGCAGCCGTTGCCTGCTCCAGCGCAGTCTTCAACTCCTGTATTTTACCTTCCAGATCTTTGTTCCGTGCAACAAGCTGCCGCCGCATCGCCTCCACTTGCTGCTCCGCCGCTGTCCGAAGCGTGACACGAAGCTCTGATGCCTCGGCGCTGCTCGTCTCCAACGCCGCGCGAAGAGCTGCAACTTCTTCAGCCGCCACTTCCGCTTTTACCGCACGAGCCTCAAGCTCGCCTCTAATGCACTCTGCCTGCTCCAATCGCTGTCTGCTCTCATCACTCGCGGTCTGCAGATCCGCAGCGCGACCCTCAAAATCTCGCGCACGGGCGCGAGCTTCCTCGAGGTCCCGCTCAGCTTGTTCGAGCGCTGCCGCCCGCCTTGAGGTCTCCCGCTCCTCTGACCGTCGCTCCTCTGATACCTGAAGTAGTTGCATTTGTGCTTTCTTCTCGCGCGCCTCCATCTCCTCTAACTCCTGTTTCACCTTGCTCAGCTCAGCCTCGAACTCCTGTAACTTCATGCTCTGCGCCGCAAAGTTGTCCGAGAGCTGGTCAAACGCCGACTTGCGCTTCGCGTGCTCCAGCCTTGCATCTTCGTGAGCTGAAACGAGTGTCTCATAATTACGCTGCATTGATCGCAGCGTCATATCCCGGTTCCCCACTTCTCGAAGCGCCTTCTTGAGCCTGTCCACAAGCTCCTTCTGCGACAGCCCCGACACGTCCTCTTCCACACATTTCTTTGTGTCCAATCCCGGCGGTGGAAGGTCATTTCCTTGTTGCCCCTGGCAACCGGGTGATGATAAGCAACATCCCATCAAGGCACACAGGGCTTGGATTCCAATATGGTGTGGCAGCAGCGAGAGGGGCAGCAGTGAGAGGGACAGACCGCCGTGCCGGCAGGCCCAGAGCCCGTCAGCTTGCCATCGGGTCTTGTGCGTGAGTTGACGCGTTTTAGCTCGCGGAGACGGCCAGTATGGGAATGCGACATCTCCCACGCGACCACCTTGAGAGCGGAGGTTCCGTTGGAGGTGTCTAATATTTTTCAATTCGGCCAGTTCGGTACCGTACCGTCCCTCTACCGTCGGTGCGAGCCCTCGCCTAAACTCCCTAAAACGGGGTCGGAGCTTTTGCCCCGGCTCCCGCCGCCCACGTGCTTGCGTCCCGTTAGTGGTGTGGGCCTGGGACCTTTTTGTATGGGGTTTTTACTGCGATCTGCGACGGTTGTCAGTAAACGGATGTTTCTCCTAAACCAGCCGATGCTCACCACGTACCCGCTTCTCGCTAGCCTACGTGGCAAGATAATTTTCTTTTTGATGCCTCGCTGGAACGTATCCATCTCCGGTAACCTCTCGCCCCCCCCCCTTCTCTCCATGTGACTGCAGTGATCCTTTCGTAACGACCGAGTTCAGATGCGTTGACGTCTGTCAAATTGGACGATGTCCACACGAGCTTGGGCGCAAAAGCGTCGGACCCGCATTTATGTGGACTCACAGAGGTTCGCTTACGTGCCAAGGAAAGGTTCCTGGTACCCTGGGCTGCGACTCACACACAACCTCTCACAGCTCGCCAAGGCCGTTAATAGCCTAGCACGGGCCGGCATGCCACTATGCAGCTTTCGTGTTTGGAGCATTGTGCCAGCGGATGCTGCGTAAACGCGATGAAAACTCTCCTCCTTCTCCCCGACTCACATGGCAGCCTTGTTTGTTTCCTAGGCTTAAATGGAGGCAGTCTTTTCGGTTTCCCAGACCTTCTTCTTGTACATGGCTTCCTCCTGCAACGGGAATATTCACTGCTTGCGTCAGCACCGGAACTTGCAGGGCATCTGATATGCCCCCGAGTCGAGAGAAGCTTAGGGGGGCGGAGGGGCTTGAGGTGTGAAAAAGCTACAGGGCGAGGATGAGCAACGCTCAACAGAAATCGCGGGCGGGATAGGGCGGACGCAGAACCTTGTCCAGGATGATAATCTCCATCGGCTCGTAGGTGGTTACAGACTCACATACACGCAGACGCCCAAAGCCACCCGGCGCTGATGCACTTTTCACGTCAACCTCGCACGCCCCACAAGTCCCCTTTTGGCAGCCGTACGTAATCTCGACGTTTGCGCGCCGGCAAACGTCTGTGAGAAGCTCCCCCTGGTACGATGCGACCTCAACACCCGACGGCAAAAATGTGACCGTCACCTCCTCGGGCCCATCGTATCCCTCGCGGAAACCGGGGTTCTGAGGTTTGCCCAAAGACGGGTCATTGGCCATGGCTTCGTTCATTGCCTTTGCAATTCCGTCAAAGAGCCCCATCTTGAGCGGCATGCTGGAAACAGCCCGTGCAGGAGCCGCCCGCACCTTCCCCATAAAGCTTCTGTTCGCCATCACGCCCGACACGTCTGTAAATTCTCCAGAAACGCCGGCAGAGTCCGGGCAAAAACAGCGCATCTTGTGTCACTTTTTCCCCTACGAGTTTTCGAAGACAGGCAGGGAGCTCACCCAGATGGTGCAAAGGCTGCAGCATCGGATGTCAATGCAGCTGCAGCCAAGAGATAGACAGATGGGCGCCACATGGTTTCGTAGAGAGTCTGCGGCAAAGAGCAGCAGAGCAGGTAAGTGCCTTTCAAGAAAGCAAGTGCGCGCGAGAAGTGCCAGGCCCCGTGCCACCTCTGTGATCCATCGAATGACACAGCTCCATTGTGTTGGAGACGACAAAACGTCAAGACGACAGTGTGCTGCGCTGCAGATCAACATCGTAGCCGAGCCCATGCGGGCATATCGGCAAGACAACACGGCATCGGCGAAATACCGGCCGAGCCCAGCATTAAGCGGGCTGGGCCTGCATTTTCGAAATCAGGACTGCAATTCGGTTCCGCAGTTGCAGTGGCAGCGAAAGGAGGAGCGGGGATCACACCAGCTGACAGCAGCAGCAAAGGCCTCCGTCCTCCTTGAGTGTGCAACTTTGAGCCTACACCCGCGCTTAAAATTGGACTTTTTAGGACCTCCCCGATAGGCTGAAGAGTTTCTGAAAGCTCTCGGCAGTCGATCTGGGGGCTGGTTGGTCGCGCTGCCGGCATCCTTCTTCCTGCTCGGCGAGCTGACCGAATCTGTAAGTGGGTTCGCCAGAACTTGACCGGAAGGCAGCGCTTGGTGCGGCTGGAACGGCTCGTTTTCGAAGCAACAGCGGAAGGAAAGGCTGTTGCTGCTAGTGCGCAACCGCGCGCAGATCGATTTGTGCAATGGGGGCGGCGCAGAGTGCAGAGGTTCGGTCGGTCGTGCTGGATGGAAGCAATGCAGCCAAATTTGAGAGTCGGAATGAAAAGCTTGAGCACTCGAAGAACCACAAGGGGCATAAGGCGGATCTAACGGTACGAAACGTAATGTCGCGCGCTTAGCCCAGAAATGCCGAGGCTGCACATCAACTGCGCCCCTCGCCTCGGCGCGCAGATGGCTCATACTGCCACGCCTGCATGAGCTTCATGTGGCGCTACCCACGTTTGTGACATGGTTCTGGTGCAGGTTGCCAATGCCATCGAGTTTCAAGCACGTCCGTCGATGCTCTCATCAGAGCACCCAAACAATAACTATCGCGGGTGCTTGCCTTTACTTGCGCCATCCTCGCTTGCGGTTGATTCAATCTATGAATGGTTGAGAATTTTGTGCCGGGTGGGATACAAATGGAAGCAGTGCCTTGGGCATTGCACGCTGCGGCACGTGAAATCAGTGCTTCTCACTGGGGATTTCCTACTACACAACAGGTTCGTGAATGTGCTGATCATTCTCCTGGTTCTCGGCAACCTCAAGATTGTAATCCGTAACCTTCTCAAGTCCAATCCCTCCATACCTAGCAGCTTGTTCCCAGCAGCAAGTACAGGCTCGCGAGGGTGGTGTGCAGTGCCACTGCCTGGTGAGGCGGGCGCCGAGGGTAACGCCGGGGCTCGGTGGGTACGGCAGGTATGGCCTGCTGGTGCGTCCGACGCAGATTGTGCACGTAATGGAGTACCCTAACATCATCATCACTTTATGCCTTGGGGTCTTCATCATGGCAGCCTACGCAGTCGAGACGCTCCCATTCCTCCCACCCCGCTTGAGGCCGTACCTAAACTTCGTCAACGCGTGTGGCGCTGTCGCATGGGCATGGAGCGCCATGTGGATCGGTCAGACGAACCCTGCGGGTGGTATTATTGCGCTTCTCACCGCCACGGTCGCGTTCCTGAAAATTATTTCATTCTCTCTTGTTTGCCGCGAGCTTCGACTCGAGACCGCGGGAAAGGACAAAACATATCGCCCAACCCTCTCGCAACTTTGGTACTTCATATTCGCCCCAACCATGGTACTTCCTGCTTCCGTGCACATATCCGTGCTGTGTCTTGCGCTTGTTGAAGGATGTGGGTTGTGCAGGTTTTCAAGCCTGCTTATCCGCGGACGGCCAAGGTGCGGTGGGGGTGGGTGGCGCGGCGGTCGGCGGAGCTCCTCGGAGTCTGGGCTGGCATCTTGGTCGTTGCGGTGCAGTATGTTGTGCCCGGCCTCATGAACACCATCGTTCCGCTTGAAAAGGGCAATCTCTACCTGATTGTTGAAGGCCTCTGCAAGCTCGCAGTGCCCAACTTCATCATCTGGATCATGGGCTTCTACGCCATTTTCCACCTACAGCTCAATCTAATCGCTGAAATTACACGGTAATCCCTGCCCAAGATTCTTGGGCGCCATATTTTATGCTTTGTGATGCTTAAATGTGCGCACGTCGGTCTCTTTGCCGAGCTGTCTTCCATTTTCTTCCGATCTTGTAAAATCCCATGCAGTGGCGGGCTGCACCGTGATGCGGTCTCGTCGCGGCTGTCAGGTTTGCCGACCGCGAATTTTACAAGGACTGGTGGAACTCTTCGACTGTCGGCTTCTTCTGGCGCACGTGGAACCTACCCGTGCACGCGTGGATGGTGGCGCACGTGTACGTGCCACTCACCAATCGAAAGTGGTCCAAGGAGTCGGCCTCTCTGGTCATCTTCGTCATCTCTGCCATCTTCCACGAGGAAACCCCCTTCTCCCGCCCAGGAGCTGCTTGATCTCGCGCTGCAGCGGCACGAGGCCGCTGGGCCCTGAAAGTGCTTGGGTGTTTCTGATGCGCAGTTAATCGTGTCGATCCCCTTCCGGAACTTCAAGCTGCTGGCGTTTGGCGGCATGATGGCGCAGGTGCCGCTCATCGAACTGACCAAGGGCCTCAAGGGTACCCAGACCGGCAACGTCATATTTTGGCTCGTCATCATGCTCGGGCAGCCCATGATTGTTCTCCTCTATTTCCGCGACGCGCTCAAGGGCACGTACGGGGTCTGGACTGATGCCGACACCACGACGTGGACAAACATCCTGACGCAGGGGCTCGTGCCGCCCCCGGCTACGGATTTGCAGCACTAGGTGCAGCTGTGAGCAGCAGCGTGTGGCGAGGGCTCGCACTGTGAGTGTGAGACCAGCGGGACTGGGCACCCAGTAAAACCAGCCGCAGACAGTGAAACGCTCAGGGACGAGGACAAGAGTCGGGGGCCCGATGCTCTCATGAACTTGGTCCACTGCCGGACGTACACTGGCTTAAGCCGGTTCAGGTCCTTGAGCTCAAGGGGACTGATACTTCTAGTGTCCCCGTCTGGATGAGTGAAAGATAGATACGGAGAAAGGATGTAGTGAATAACCTCGAGACCAGGTACCAAAAACGAGAGAGAGGGTGTATGGATAACCTCGTACAGACCGGGTATCATACAACCAAACGAGATAGGCCAAAATCCCAAAGCGGAAAAAACATAACTCCGACCCACCACCCGCCGGGACCGCCACCGCACCACTGGGGCCGAGGTGTTTTAAGATTTATGTTTCCCTTGTCTTCCGAGTCTCGTCCTCGAGGGAAATGGACGAGACTCGGGAAAACGGAATTGAAAACAGTAAAGATGAGCCCGCCAGTCCATTTCCCGCCAACAGAAGCGACCCCAGAAGGGATACTGCACGGGCAGCCATCTAAAACGGAGATTCCGCAGCGGCGGCCCCCACCCGCAGGGACGCCCTGCGTGCGCTGACTCAACATGTCTAGTTCTTGCCAAGAGCAAGCGCCGATGCATAGCCACCGTGACGGAATAGAAGCTGAGCAAGCGTGCCCCGGAACCCCGACGGGCCCCGAGTACCGTGCGAGGGCCCCCTTGTCGAGATGTGTTCCGGATCCGGAGACCCAGGGCGGACACAGTGAGGCCTGTTTGTATCCGGTTGCGCCGGAGGAGCGTGTCGACCGATCATCTCGGGTTTTGTCACATCGAGCGACTTGTCGGACCAGCTCTGATATACTCCGGCTGGTTCATGACGCATCGTGCTTCAAGCACAAACCTCTCCTGGATTGGAGTGCATGATTCGAGTGCGGTAGCAGCTTATCAAGTTGATCGTGGGTGTCTAGTGTGCAGGTTTCCGTGATTACTCGGATCCCCAGGCGAGGGCTAAGATTAGAATTTCGAGTGAGTGAACCGCATTTTGAGATTGTCCGCTGCACGCTCACATTGCTACATGTGGCCCGACGGACGCCCATTTACATGCTGGCACAGCATTCACGCAGACTGAACATACGCTTGCACTAGCCCCTCGTCTTACGGATCATATCCACAGCCTTCGTATACTTCGAACAGAAAGATGAACTTCCGCTGGTGCTCATTTCCTACAGCGGTGGCACACCACGAAATCAGGATCTGCCCGCTCTTACATTTGCAGACCCCCTTCAAAAGTAAGCTTGGGCAACGAGACCCCAAGGCATTGATATGTTTGAAGCTGTAATTAGGCGGAAGTGCGACGACGGTGGTTGTCTGACCTTCCTCACCCTGAAGTGAATCAACTTCAGTGCTTACTTACTAAGAAATGATGATGCATCCATCCACACTCCTCTGTGCTTGTTTAGAAAGAAATGACGATGGCATCCATCCATAATTTTCCGTTCTTTTTTACTGAGAAATGATGATGGCTTCTATCTCTTCCTCTTCCTCCTCCCCCAGTTCGTCCTCAGCAACCCTGCGCACTCATGAGGCTGAACATGACATTGGTCCTGTGGCGGCCAGTGCGACGCAGTGGCTATTGACAAGGGCAGCGGGGCTTAGCATAAGGGCAGTGAGGCGGGGACTGTAAATTGGAGGGGCTGAGACGTGTCTGTGGTGGCCTTGTAGAAGTCACCCCACATGACGCCCTCCTCGCCAGGCGCCATCTTGCGCAGCCGGATTTTCATCTGCTTGGCGCTGAGTGTATCCTTGCCCCGCGAGAGGTGTTCCCACACAGCATTGCCAGCGTCCTCCGAATAGTCCGCCTGCACAGGAAAGGCATGGTCTTCACCCCTCAGCCTTCGGCCTCCGCGTTTGCAGCGTTACCTTCTCCATCACACGCCGAGCCACATGCATGTTGAATCGAGCTGATTCAGCCACGGGACAAGACTGAGACCTGTTTAGCAGTGAGGAAACCAGTGGGACCCAGGGGCATGTCGAACTTGAGCTCCGCGAGCTTCTCCAGGAAGGCCTGCACGAAACAGGCATACGCCGACCCGTCTTAGCATCGATGCGCGGAATTCCGAACGGCAAAAACAGCACATTTGAGATGGGAAAAGCAAGCCACAAGAAGTTCCTCGAACTGCTGTCTAGCAGAGGTGAGACAGGATGCACGAAAGCGCCTGGGGCACAGGTCTGCAACAGACTCGTGCATCTGCGGTTCTCCTTGGTACGCCGACAGTGGGCGACAAGCGCGTCTGAGGGCAAAGAGTAGTGCTAAGAATCAGCGAAGGGCGGCAACCTCCTTGGTGAGTTTCTCGTTCTCCTCGAACATGGCGGCCCACTTGGCAGCGTGCTCCCGTCCGTCGTCGAACGTCTTCAGGTCATAGGTCGGAATCCACTTGGGACGCGCCGCTTGCAGAACGTCAAACCTGTTCAGACAGCAGCCGTCACCATATGCTAGCACTGCGTTGACTCTTTCTATGTACTAGGCATATCTCAGGCTCAGGTTCAGGTTCAGCGCACTGCTTCCTGGGAGCAACCCGCTTTCGGGCCAGAGCATGCTTGCGAATGTCTGCCACGTCTTCACGTGCAGATCGGCGCCATTCTGTTGCAACTGAACACGCACAGGATATCTAAGAGAATGAAAAAATGAAGCTGGGTCGGTACGTGTAACGCCACTCGCAGTTGTCGCATCCCGAGTGACAGCAGGCTCCAGCTGAACCGTCCCCGAAGATATATTTCTCCCCCAGCCGCCCAAAAATCTTGACATACTCTACCTCTGGAACGTCAGCGGCACCTGTCATCAGCAAAGCCCTGCTCCCGACTCGCATCGGCGAGCGGTAGAAAGAGCGGCCGACTCCTCCTGAGCAGAGTGCTGGAGTGATGCCTGGCCTAGGCGCGAGTGAGAATGCTGAAGCGGCCGCGAGGAAGGATACAGCGAGAGCGCTGCGGATAACTATCATTTTGTCTATCACAGCACGAGCGGCCGAGACGAACACAACAGCTGTTTCTTTTGCGCCTGTTGCCTCCAGGGGGTTGCAGGTTGTCGAGGTCCCGTCTTCTTGAGTGTGATCCCGTTTGACGGCATGTGTTTCATTTTTTTAAAATTAAAAGATTTAGCCCGGGCCCGCCTTAGTTCCCAAGCACCATCACTTTGTTCCCTGGTCCTCGGGTCGTCAACGGGCTGGCCGTTCCAGTTGCTGGCTGTGTGTCCTCTGGTGCGGCCTTGGACAGTGCTTGAGGAGGCTCCTGATCGTGGTTCACAGTTTGGTCCTTTCCTTCCTGTGGGGGTTCCTGTTGTTCGCTTCCTGGTGTTGTCTCTGGTCTGTGTGCCGGTCTTGTACGAGGTTTTTCACCACACATCCCTCTCGCTGTTGCTCATGATGCAGAAGTCACGCTTTTGTAGGCTTGTCATGCTTTCTGTAACGGAGGAGATGGGTGCTCATGGATACACTCAGGAAACTGCGCGTTGGGCCTGGACGCTCCAGCGCCCTTTCGCGCGGCTCCACATCATCTTAATTGGATCCGATCCCAGGCTCTACCCAGTCCTTGTACCCCGAGGCACGGGCACGTCCTAACCTACCGCGATTCACACCTGACGCCCAACCTGGCGCCTAATCTAGC
>Ga0209335_10003778_pt1 | contig 14843 bp, 13 predicted proteins | sample COG_09_FD_184753 | JGI IMG/M metagenome (GOLD analysis project Ga0209335, IMG submission 184753) | Pelagic Microbial community sample from North Sea - COGITO 998_met_09 (SPAdes) (version 2) | ecosystem: Environmental > Aquatic > Marine > Neritic zone/Coastal water | place: Helgoland, sampling...
AATTTATATAATGTTGAAGTGTGTACGACAAATTTTGGTAACCTTAACCGTCCACACTTCTCTTCTTAAATATATACTGTTTAAATAGCTAATTGAGCATAATAGGCTCAATAATCCTCACAAATTTATTGTAATTACAATAATTTTTTGAGAAAGTTCGTCGCTTATAGGCTAAAATTATAGGAAATCAAGCATTTAAGAATAAAAAAAATGATTAAAACACTCTATTTTAAAGGGTTTTTTTTGATTTTTTTATAATGCTGAACTATTAGTAACGAACAAAATTTTTTATATGTTCAATAAGATTAAAATCAATAACGAGATATTTGCCTTAGGCTTACTAATTATACTAACAGTAATTTTCACTTCTTACTATAATTTCACAAAAAAAAAAATTACTAATAATTATAAAGAAGTAATTCATAATTTATTTTTTAAAAAATCATTAAATTATTTTTTTGATAATTTAGAGCCCAAGTATAAAAAAATTTCTCATAAAGTACAATCTAACGAAACACTTAGCAACATACTTGAAGGCTACGCAATTGAAAAAAGTGAAATTGAAATTATAAGAAAAAAACTTTCAAAAAAGGTTAATTTAAGCAAATTGAAAACTAACCAAAAAATTCATTTTACAATTGATCAATCTAGAAATTTAATAAAAGAATTTGTATTTCAATTATCAAATAAAGAAAGGATTCTTTTAACAAGAAATGTGGAGAATAATAGCTTTAATCAAGAAATTATACTAACTCAACTTAGAAAAGAGACTGTTTATAAAGAGAATAAAATTTTAAATAGTCTTTATAAATCAGCTTCAGAACAGAAGATACCTGCAAATACAATAATAGAATTTGCTAGAATTTATGGATTCCAAGTAGACTTTCAAAGAGATATTAGAAAAAAAGATAGATTTCAAATTATGTACGAAGTTTTTGTTAATGAAAATAAAAAAGTAATTGAAACAGGAAATATAATTTTTGCAAATTTAATATTAAGTGGACAAGATAATTCTCTTTATTATTTTAACAATAAAGAAAGTGCTGGCCATTATGATAAGAATGGCAAAAGTATTCAGAAAGCATTAATGAAAACGCCTATAAATGGTGCAAGACTTTCTTCGCCATTTGGTATGCGAAAACATCCTGTCGATGGATTTAACAAGATGCACAAAGGAACAGACTTTGCTGCATCACTGGGCACACCAATCATGGCATCTGGTGATGGTGTAATTAAAAAAGCTGGATGGTGTGGTGGTGGTGGTAACTGTATAGTTATAAAACATAACTCAACCTATCAAACAATATATGCTCATATGTCAAAGTTTGCATCTAGCATAAGAAGTGGTGTGAGAGTTAAACAAGGACAGACTATAGGGTTTGTAGGCTCAACAGGAAAATCAACTGGGCCTCATTTGCATTATGAAGTATTAATAAATGGAAAAAAAGTAAACTCTCAAAAATTAAAATTACCTTCAGGAAAAATACTTAAAGGAGATGAAAGAATACTTTTTGAAACAATTAAAATTAAACTAAATGTTTTAAAATCTGAAAAGATTGTTGGTTTAAACTAGTTTTTTTCTAACACTGGTTCTTCGAATTTTTGATTTTCTATTTTTTTTGAATTATCTTCAGTTTTATTTACATCATTTACTACCTGTTCAGTTTTACTGTCCAATGTATTTTCTGTAAATCTAGATTTTTTATATGTTTCTTGTTCACTTAAAATTCTTGTAAAATGATCTGCGTGCTGAAAATAGTTTTCTGATAAAATCTTATCACCACTTGATAAAGCTTCTCTCGCTAAATTATTGTATTTCTCAATTAGTTTTGAAGCATTATGATTATTTCTTCCAGGTATTTTTCTTTGGAAGTTATCGTTATTTGAAAAATTTGATCCATATTTTGGCCTATCACCATTAGACTTGAAATTTCTATCATTTCGTCTGAAATTATTTCTTCTATTATTGTTATTTCTGAAAGTAACCATATTTTATTTCTTTATATTTTTGTGCTGATTATACATCTGTCATTTTTTGCAAAATCTTTAACTATATCTTCAATATAAAAACTTTTTTCTTTTAGTAATTTTATTACCTCATTTTTTTGATCAAAAGCAATTTCTAATATTAGTTTGCCCCTTTTTTTTATCAGTTCAGATGATTTAGCTATAACTTTTCTGATTTCTGATAATCCTTCCAATCCACCATCTAATGCTAATTTAGGTTCGAAATTAACTACGTCTCTATCTAAATACTTTAAATCTAATTTTTTAATATAAGGAGGATTAGATATAATTAAATCATATTTGCCATAATTGAAATTGTCAACATCTGATTTAATAATCTTTGCTCTATTATTTACTCCTAGTTTATTAGCATTAATTTTACTTAATTTTATACATTCATTGCTCATATCAATGCCTGTTCCTAAAAAATCTTTTTTTTCTTTCAAGATAGTTAATAAAATACACCCTGACCCAACTCCGATATCTAGAAAATTTATTCTACTTTTATTCTTAAAAATATTCAAAACTTGTTCGATAATTATTTCTGTGTCAGGTCTAGGAATCAAAGCATCCTCATTTATTTCAAATTCATATTTCCAAAAATATTTTTTACCTATTATATAAGCAATTGGTTTTCCCTTTGAACGTTCATAAACTAATTTTTTAAAGTCGTTATAATTATCATTTTTAATTTCATTTTTTGAATTCAAAATAATAAATTCTCTACTATTATTTATTGCTTTAGACATCAAAATTTCACAATCTAATACAGATGTTTTAATTTTCTTTTTTTTTAATTCTGTATTGGCTATATTAATGGCTGTTTCAAGGTTCATATTAATTTAAATTGTTGAGACTTTCCTCTTGTGCTTGAAGGGTTAATGACTCTATCATTTCATCAAAAGCCTCTCCTTCTAAAAATTCTTCCAACTTATGCAATGTTAAATTTATCCTATGGTCTGTTACTCTCCCTTGTGGAAAATTATAAGTTCTTATCCTTTCTGATCTATCCCCTGTTCCAATTTTACTTTTTCTATCTTTAGATCTTTCACTATCAATCCTTGATCTTTCTAATTCATAAAGTCTGGCTCTCAAAATTTTCATTCCTTTTGCTTTATTCTTATGTTGAGATTTTTCATCTTGTTGAGAAACAGATAAGCCTGACGGTATGTGAGTTATTCTAACAGCACTATCAGTAGTATTAACTGATTGTCCTCCAGGCCCACCAGCTCTAAAAACATCTATTCTTAGGTCTGAGTCATTTATTTTTAAATCAACTTCCTCAGCCTCTGGTAGAACGGCAACTGTTGCAGCTGAGGTATGAACTCTTCCTTGGGTTTCTGTATCTGGAACTCTTTGAACTCTGTGTACTCCACTCTCATATTTAAGAGTAGAATAAATGTTTGTTCCCTTTATTGATGCAATAACTTCTTTTAATCCGCCAGCTTCACTTCTAGAAATAGATATTAGCTCTAATGACCATTTTTTTTTACTACTAACCTTTTCATACATCTTAAAAAGATCTGCTGCAAATAAACTGGCTTCTAAACCTCCAGTTCCTGCTCTTATTTCTATTATTGCATTTTTTTTATCAGCTTCATCTTTTGGTAAAAGAAATATTTTTAATTTTTTTTCATTACTTTCATTTTTGAATTTTAAATCTGTAAGTTCAATTTCAGCCATTTTTTTTAATTCTTCATCTGATGATTGATCATTTAAAATTTTTTCTAATTCAATTTTATCTTTTTCAAACGCAAGATATTCTTTTGCCTCTTCAATTATTTCATTTATATCTGAATATTCTTTGGACTTTTCAGCAAATTTTTTTTTGTCAATTTCTCCGGAAGATAAATCTTTCTCTAAACTTAAATGCTTGTTAATTAATTCCTCAATAGTTTTTTGTGGGATCATTTTAATTATTTTCTAACTCTAATACTTTTTTTTCAACTTCTTGAATGACTTTTGTGATTATATCTTCTGATAGAACTTTTTCTTTTTGTATGCCAGACAAATATAGCATATTGGTTCCGTTCCCACCCCCTGTAATCCCAACGTCTGTCATTGCTGCTTCGCCAGGTCCGTTAACTACACAGCCTATTATAGACAGTGTAATTGGTGTTTTTATATGAGATAATCTTTCTTCTAAAATTTTTACAGTATCTATTACCTTAAAAGCTTGTCGTGCGCAGGATGGACATGAAATGATTTTAACACCTTTATTTCTTAAATTGAGTGATTTTAGTATCTCGTTTCCAATTCTTACCTCTTTAACAGGATCATCAGATAAAGAAATCCTAATTGTATCACCTATTCCATTTAGCAGTAATGATCCAACACCAATGGAAGATTTTATACTTCCAGATACAAAGCTTCCTGCTTCGGTAATTCCAAGATGAAGTGGATACTCGGTTACTTTTGACAATTGCTTATATGCTTCTATGGATAAAAATACATCTGAAGATTTAACACTTATCTTAAAATTAAAAAAATCTTGGTCCTCTAGTATTTGAATATTTCTTAGAGCACTTTCAACCAAAGCTTCTGGGCATGGTTCTTTAAATTTTTCAAGAATATCTTTTTCAATAGAGCCTGCATTAACACCAATTCTTACAGAACAATTGTTATCTTTTGCAGACCGTAAAACTTCATAAATCTTTTTTTTATCACCTATGTTGCCTGGATTTATTCTTAAACAGCTAGCACCATTTTCGGCAGCTTCGATTGCTCTTTTGTAATGAAAATGAATATCAGCGATAATAGGTACGTTTACATCTTTAACAATTTCCTTAAGAGCTTTTGATGAAGACTCGTCTGGGCAAGAAACTCTGACTAAATCAGCACCTTCATTACAAATTTCATTTATTTGTTTTATCGTTGCCTTGATATCGGTTGTTAATGTGTTGGTCATTGATTGTACAGTTATCGGATTATCTCCACCAATTTTCACATTACCAACATTAATAACTTTTGTTTTTTTTCTTTTAATATCTCTAAATGGTCTAATGCTCATTATTTATCTAATTTAAATTCTTTATGTAAAACTGCTAATGCTTTTTTTGAACTTTTTTTATCAATTAAAACAGATATTTTAATTTCTGATGTGGAAATAACTTGAATATTTATTTTTTTATTAGCAAGAGCTTGGAACATTCTAAAAGTCACTCCCGGTGTTGTTATCATGCCAACACCTATTATTGATATTTTAGAAACTTCTTTTTCAAATAACAATTTTCTAAAATTAATATTATTATTGTTCTTAATTATATTTCTTGTTTTATTTAAATCTTCACTTTTAATTGTAAAAGTTAAATCTGTTTCTTTTCCATTCGCAGAAATATTTTGTACTACCATGTCAACATTTATTAAATTTTTTGATAAAGGCTTAAAAATAGATGCTGCGACACCAGGTTTGTCTCTAACGCCAATTAAACTCACTTTTGAATCGTTATGAGTTGATGAAATTCCAGTGATTATTTTATTTTTAACAATATTGGATCTTTTTGTTATCAAAGTTCCTGGTTTTTTTATAAAAGAAGACTTTACCTCTATATCTATTCTATTTAATCTCGCATCTTGGATAGAAACAGGTTGCATTACCTTTGCTCCTAATGAAGCCATTTCCAGCATTTCTTCATAAGAAATAACTTTAATTTTTTTTGCTTTTTTAAATTTATTTGGATCAGTTGTATATACGCCCTCAACATCTGTATAAATTATACATTTTTGTGCATTAAAAAATTTTGAAACCATAATCGCAGTTGCATCTGATCCTCCTCGTCCAATTGTAGTTACTCTTTCATTTTTATTGATGCCCTGAAAGCCGGTGATAATTGGAACACCACCTTCTTTGAGGTATTTTAAAATACCATTTTTATTTATATGGTTAATTCTTGAATTTTTATGTGATCCCTCAGTTAACATTGGGATTTGCCAAGCTAACCAGGATCTAGATTTTAGACCTTTGTGTATTAATCTTCCTGCTATTAATGCACAAACCACTTGTTCACCTGAAGAAACCAGCACATCATATTCCTCCTCAGAAAAATTTTGACTAATTTCTCTTGATTTTTTTACTAACTCATTTGTCACACCACTCATTGCTGAGGAAACAACAATCACGTTATAGTTTTTTCTTTTATAAATTTCGATTATATCAGCGACTTTTTTGATTTTTTTGATTGTGCCAACTGATGTCCCACCAAATTTCAATACTACAATTTTCATGATTAATAATTTTATATAAATTAAAATATATTGATAAAATACATCTTGAATATAAAGTTAAATTACAGATGAAAAATAGCACAATAAACAAAAAAGAAATAGAAAAATTTTCTAGAATAGCTGAGGAATGGTGGAGTCCAAGTGGAAAATTTAAACCTTTGCATAAGTTTAATCCAATAAGAATAGCCTATATAAGAGATAATATAATTAAAACCTTTAAACTAAAACATAAAAATAAGCCCTTAGAAAAAGTTAAAATCTTAGATATTGGCTGTGGCGGAGGTTTGCTTTCGGAGCCAATGCATAGAATGGGTGCACAAGTGACAGGCATCGATGCATCAGAAAAAAATATAAAAATAGCAAAGTTGCATGCAAAAAAAAATAACCTAAAAATAAAATATTACTGCGGATCTCCAGAAAATTTTAAAATAAACAATAAGTTTGATGTAATTCTTAATATGGAAATTATTGAACACGTCCAAGATGTAAGCTTTTTTTTACAATCGTGTTCAAAACTTTTAAAAAATGATGGAATTATGTTTGTTGCAACATTAAACAAAACTCTAAAATCGTTCATTTTTGCAATCGTTGGAGCAGAATACGTTTTAAAATGGCTTCCAATTGGAACCCATGACTGGGATAAATTTATTAAACCTAACGAGTTAATTGATATCCTGAAAAAAAATAATCTTAAATTAGAAAAACTAGATGGATTGAAGTTTAATTTGATTACAGACGAGTGGAAACTTAGTTCAGACAAATCAATTAATTATATTGCTAAATTCATTAAAAATTAATTATCTTTATCTTCTATCCAGGGAATCATTTGGGTATCAATTCCTTCTTCTTTTAGCTCTTCAAGATCTTTTTTTGATGCGGTTCCATAAATCCCTTTTTCTTTTTTACTACCACTATAATGAATAGATCTAACTTTTTGAGAGAAGTTTTCACCCACATACTCAAAGTTTTTTTTTATAAACTCTTGATATTTTTTAATTGTATCTTTATATTTTTGTAGTTCTTTATTTTTTTCATTGTTTAAATTTTTGTTAATTAATTTTGGTGCCATTAAAGTTTTTTCTACTTTTAACGAACTACAATTATAACAGTTTAATAATTTTTTTTTTTTAATTTATCATACTCTTGTGATGTAGCAAACCAACTATCAAATATTAATTTACAATTTTTACAAGAGAGTCTGTATTTGATCATTTTGCACCTAATTAAAATATTTACTAACTTCTATAATCAGAATTAATCTCAATATATTTTTTTGTTAAGTCCATAGTATAAACTGTGAAATTTTTCGTTCCACTTGAAATATCTATATTAATATCAATGTTAGAGTTCTTCATGTAATCAGATGAATCTTGCTCAATATATTGACTGTGAAGTTTTCCTTTATAAATAATTTGAACGTTTCCAAGTTTAATTGATAATTTTTCTAAATTAATTGATGCCCCTGCTTTTCCTATTGCCATTATTATTCTTCCCCAGTTTGGATCTTCACCCGCTATAGCAGTCTTTACCAGTGGTGAATTTGCCACAGAAAATGCAATTTTTTTTGCATCTTCCTCGGTCTTACAATTTTTTACACTTACAGTTATAAATTTTGAGGCGCCCTCTCCGTCTGCCACTACTCTCTTTGCGAGATTGAGTAAAACTCTATTTAACGCTTCATCAAATTCTTTAATCTTATTGTCAAAAATATTTTTTATTTTTCCATGTGGTGCTTTAGAGGTAGCAAAAATAGAAATCATATCATTCGTGCTGGTATCTCCATCACAACTAATGGCATTGAATGTATTAGAAATATTCTTTTTTAATAATTTTTTTAAAACATCATTAGGTATGTTCGCATCTGTAAAAACATAACCAAGTGTTGTTGCCATGTTTGGCTGGATCATTCCTGATCCCTTGGCGATCCCATAGATTTTTACTTTTGTATTTCCTATTAAACATTCTTCCATTGCTAATTTAGGCCGAGTATCAGTTGTCATAATCCCAAGAGCAGCTTTCATCCATATATATTTATTTTGGGTATATTTAATTTTTTTTAATAAATCAGAAATCTTACTAATAATTTTAGTTTCTGGAAATTTTTCTCCAATCGTACCAGTGCATCCAAATAACACATTTTTTGTTTTTATTTTTTCTGGTCGATCTTCGTCTTCTTTTTGCTTTTCCGTTAATTGTTGAGAAATTTCTTCAGCAATTTTTTCCATACTTTTAAAACCCTGCTCACCAGTGAATGAATTAGCATTCCTAGTATTGACAAGTAGAGAATAAATTTTTTTTGTTTTTTGACTTAAATTCCACTTAATATTTTCTGATATAATTTTAGATTGAGTGTAAACCGAGGCAAAATTTGCTCCTTCTCTGAAATAAAACATTACTAAATCATCTCTATCGTTTTGATATAAATTTGCACTTATGGTAGAAATTGAAATCCCATCAATATGATCAAGGTCTTGAAACTCGTTCATTTTAAGATTTTTTGATTGAGAGGTTAAAAAGTTGGATATATTGATTCCCATAGTATTTAAAAAATTTATTTAATAATTATATTAAAAGTTGTAAGTAAATAATATATCAAAAACATATGTTTAATCCTCTAGGCTTTATCTCGAAATTTATCAAATCTAGCAATCAAAAAGAGTTAGATCGAATGGGCAAAATTGTTACTAAAATTAACTTATTAGAGAAAAACATCAAAATTTTAAAAGATGAAGATTTTCCAGAAAAAACAATCGAGCTTAAAGAAAAGATTAAAAAAGGCCAAGACCTTGATGAAATTTTACCTGAAGCCTTTGCTCTTGTTAGAGAAGCATCCAAAAGAACAAGAAAAGAACGCCATTATGATGTTCAGATAGTTGGTGGAATTGTTTTACATGAGTCAAAAATTGCTGAAATGAGAACGGGAGAAGGAAAAACATTAACAATTGCTTTAGCTGCTTATTTAAATGCTCTTAAGGGAAATGGAGTTCACATTGTGACTGTAAACGATTATTTGGCTAAAAGAGATTCTATAGAAATGGGAGAAATTTATAAATTTTTGGGTTTATCTTCTGGGTTCATAAACAATAATCAAGATGATGTTGAAAGAAAAAAAAATTATAATTGTGACATAACCTACGCAACAAATAGTGAATTAGGTTTTGATTATCTTAGAGATAACATGAAATATTCAAAAGAAGAAATGGTTCAGAGAAAACATTTTTATGCAATTGTGGATGAAATAGACTCTTGCTTAATTGACGAAGCAAGAACTCCCTTGGTAATATCTGGTGCCTCTGAAGATAAATCCAATCAATACAGTGCTATTGATAGATTGGTAAAAAAACTAAATCTAAAAGATTATGAAATAGATGAAAAAGACAAAAATATTCTTTTGACTAATGAAGGAATAAACAATATTGAAAAAATTTTTTCAGAGACAGGTATACTTAAAAATAATAATTTTTATGATCCCGAAAATTTACATTTAGTACATTATGTAAACCAAGCCTTAAAAGCTAATCATTTATTTACAAAAGGAAAGGATTATATAGTTCAGCAAGGACACTTGAAAATAATAGATGAATTGACTGGAAGAATTTTAGAGGGTAGGAGATTTGGAGATGGATTACATCAGGCTTTAGAAGCTAAAGAAAAACTAGAGATTGAATTAGAAAATCAAACTTTGGCTTCTATAACTTATCAAAATTATTTTAAACTTTATAAAAAGATTTCTGGATGCACAGGAACAGCATTGACAGAAGCAGAGGAATTTTATGAAATCTATAATTTGCCAGTAGTTGTAATTCCAACTAATAAAGAAATGGTTAGAAACGATTTTAACGACCAGATTTTCCGATCAGAAAAAGAAAAAAATATTGCAATTCTTAATAAAATTAAAGAATGTTACAGCATTGGACAACCGATCTTAGTCTTTACTTCTAGTATAAATAAGTCTGAAATTTACTCAAAATTATTACATAAAGAAAAAATAAAACACGTGGTTTTAAATGCAAAAAATCATGAAAATGAAGCAGAAATTATTGCTAATGCTGGAAAACAAAAATCTGTTATTATAACTACTAGTATTTCTGGGCGTGGAGTTGACATTCAATTGGGTGGTAAAAAAGGATCTGCTCCCGAAGAACGGCTTAATAAAGATAAAATTGATATTAAGTCTTTGGGTGGTTTATTTGTTATTGGAACTGAAAGAATGGAGTCGAGAAGAGTCGACAATCAAGCAAGAGGAAGGTCTGGTAGACAGGGTGATGAAGGTAGCTCAATTTTTTACGTAAGTCTCGAAGACGACTTAATGCGAATATTTGGATCTGAGTCTATGACAAAAATGTTAGAAAAATTAGGTCTAAAAGATGGAGAAAGTATTGATCATCCTTGGATAAATAAAGCTCTTGAAAGAGCCCAACAAAAAGTGGAGGCAAGAAATTTTGACATAAGAAAATCTCTTATAAAATTTGATAATGTCCTAAATGATCAGCGACATGTAATTTTTTCTCAAAGAAAAGATGCAATGAATAGTGACGAAATTTTCAATTATTCTGAGGACTTTTTAAATGAGATAATTGATGATTTAATTCAATTAAAAATTCAAAAACTTTCGAGCCCAAGAAGTAATGATTTTGGAAATAAAATAAAATCTATAATGGGAAAAAATTTGGATGAAGAAGAATTTAATAAAATTACTTCAGATAAAGATGATAATATTAGAAAAAAAATTATTAAACAATTTGAAAAAAGTAGGCATGAAAGAATCAATATTTTAGGTGAAAAACAGGCAAAAGAAATAGAAAAAAGAATTTTATTGCAATCAATAGATTTGAACTGGAAGTCACATATACAATATTTAGAACAATTAAGACAAGTTATAGGTCTCAGATCATATGGACAAAGAGATCCATTAATAGAGTATAAAAAAGAAGCTTTTGATTTATTTTCTAATTTACTCAATAAATTGAAATTAGATTATATAACACTTCTGATGAATCTAAAAGTAGTAAACGAACCTGAAAAAGTGCGAGAAATAAAAAAACCAATTGCTATAGATCCTAAGTACAAAGGGAAAAAAATGAGCAGAAATGAACCTTGTTTTTGTGGTTCTGGTAAAAAATATAAGCGTTGTTGTGGCGCCTTATAAAAAAATAATTAAAAATGCAATTATTAAAAGTGTGGATGTTGCAACTAAAATTATATTACGTTTTGACACAAAAAATTGATTTAAATTATTATTTTTAACTCTCAAATCGCTTAAGACATCTGGGTTATCAATAAACCCTTTGCTTCTACCAATTTTTAAAAACTTATTTTTTCTTTGATTAATAATTTCTTCATTGCTTACTTCTTTATATGTTTCTAAATTTTTTAAAATTGACTTCCTTACATTGTTTAGTATAAAATTTTTATCTCTATGAGCTCCCCCTATAGGCTCAGGAATTATTTCATCTATGACTTTTAGTTCTAACAGATCTTTGGCAGATAATTTCATTGCTTTAGCTGCATCAAGCATTTTTTTGGGATCTCTCCATAAAATAGTTGCACACCCTTCTGGAGAAATTACAGAATAAATTGCATTTTCTAACATTATTACTTTGCTTGATGAGGCAAGGGCTATTGCTCCACCAGAACCACCTTCTCCTATAATAATTGCTAATGTAGGAACTTTAAGTTTCATGCAGCATTCAATTGATCTTGCGATCGCCTCTGCTTGGCCTCTTTCTTCAGCTCCTACTCCTGGATATGCTCCAGGGGTATCGATAAACGAAATAACTGGTATTCCAAATTTACTAGCTAGTTCCATCAATCGAATAGTTTTTCTATATCCTTCAGGTCTCATCATCCCAAAGTTTCTATCAATTCTGCTTTCAAGATTGTCTCCTTTTTCCTGACCTATTACCAAAACTGATAATTCATTAAATTTGGCAAAACCAGCTATTACTGATTTGTCCTCTCCATAATATCTGTCACCTGATAATGAAATGAAATCTTCGAATAAGTTGTCTATAAAAAATTTTGACTTTGGCCTATCTTCGTGTCTAGCAACCATGGTGGTTTGCCACGGATCCAAATTAGAATAAATACTTTTTAATTTATCATTAAGTTCTTCTTGTGATTTAGAAATTTTTTTTGTATCTACTTCAGACAAGCCTTCTTGATTATAGGGATCTTTAAGTTTTTCTAGTTCGTTTTCTAAATTTTTGATGTCATTTTCAAAATTAAGATAATTTTTCATAATGGTTTTAATTATTACATAAGTACAAAAAATGACAACAAAATGTCAATGCTTCTATTAAGTATTTGACTTACTTTTGTAAGGGTTTTAAAAAAGATCGAATGTCAGATAATTATGTAAGTATAAACAGCTTAAAAGTCTCAGAAAAATTACTATCTTTTGTCAATGATGAATTGTTAATAGGTACTGGTATCTCTTCTAAAAAATTTTGGTCTGGCTTTGACAAATCTGTTCATGAGCTATTACCTAAAAATAAAGAATTAATTAAAGTAAGAGAAATTTTAAAAAAAAAAATTGATGATTGGCACATAGAAAATAAGGGAAATAAAATTGAAATTAAGGATTATAAAAAATTTTTAAAAGAAATTGGTTACTTAAAAGATGAAGGGCCAGACTTTAATATTGAAACTACAAACGTTGATGATGAAATATCTCAAATAGCTGGTCCACAATTGGTGGTGCCAATAATGAATGCAAGATATGCCTTAAATGCCGCAAATGCTAGATGGGTAAGTTTATATGACAGTTTGTATGGAACCAATATAATTGAGTCAGAAGAAGGAGGGAGTGAAAGATATGATCCTAATAGAGGACAAGAAGTAATAAAATATGTAAGAGAAATTTTTGATAAGTTTATTCCAATTGATGGAACCAGTTGGAAAAATATTGCTAAATTAAAAGTAGTAAATAAAGATCTCATTATTTCTAAAGATGATTATGATTACAAACTAAAAGATAAAAATAAATTTATAGGACATAGAGGTGATGCTAACAAGCCTACTGCAATTATAATTACTAATAATAAACTTCACTTTGAGATAATAATTAACCCCAAAGCTTTTAGTGCTGCTCATGATATTGCTGGCATTAGTGACGTTATAGCAGAGTCAGCTATTTCAACTATCTGTGACAATGAAGATAGTGTGGCAGCTGTCGATGCAGAAGATAAGGTTGTTTGCTACAAAAATTGGCTAGGCTTAATGAAGGGTGAACTCAAAATTCAATTTGAAAAAAATGGAAAAAAATTAGAGAGAAAACTAAATCCTGATAGAAGTTACATTTCAAAAGAGGGTATTGGATCAAAGCTCCACGGTAGAAGTTTATTACTGATACGAAATGTTGGTCATCTAATGACAAATCCATCAATTATTTTAAAAGATGGAAGTGAGGTGCCAGAGGGTATTTTGGACGCATTTCTAACAACGGCAGCTGCGTTACATGATTTAAAGATTAAAAAAAATTCAAGAAAAGGTTCTATTTACATTGTAAAACCAAAAATGCATGGCCCAGATGAAACTGCATTTACAGATTTAATTTTTTCAAAAGTTGAAGAGTTATTTGATTTAAAAAAGTACACTTGTAAAATTGGAATAATGGATGAAGAGAGAAGAACATCGATAAACCTAAAAGAATGCGTCAGAACTTTAAAAAATAGAGTATTTTTTATTAATACAGGATTTTTAGATAGAACTGGTGATGAAATTCACACCTCAATGGAAGCTGGACCAATGATTAAAAAAGGAGAAATGAAATTATCAAAATGGATTTCGGCATATGAGAATAATAACGTCGATATTGGTTTAAGATGTGGTTTTTCTGGTAAAGCTCAAATTGGGAAAGGTATGTGGGCAATGCCAGATAAAATGAAAGAGATGATGGAAGAAAAAATTAATCATTTAAATGCTGGAGCTAATTGTGCTTGGGTACCTTCTCCTACAGCAGCGTCATTACATACACTGCATTACCATCAAGTGAATATATTTGATGAGCAAAAAAAAATTATTAAACGTGAAAAGGCTAAATTAGATGATCTGTTAAATATTCCAATAGCTGATAGACCTAATTGGTCAGTTGATGAGATTAATGCAGAGATATCAAATTCTGCTCAAACACTACTAGGATACGTTGTAAGATGGATTGATCAAGGAGTTGGTTGTTCAAAGGTTCCTGATATTAATAATGTTGGACTTATGGAAGATAGGGCTACTTTAAGAATTTCATCTCAACATATTGCAAATTGGATCCATCATGGAATAACAACAAAAATTCAAGTTACGGAAATAATGAAAGCAATGGCAAAGATAGTAGATAAACAAAATAAAAAAGATAAAAATTATATAAAAATGAGTGATGATTTTGAAAGATCTCAAGCGTTTAAGACAGCTTGTGATTTAATTTTCAAAGGCAAAGAACAGCCCTCTGGTTATACAGAGCCTCTTTTACATTTGAATAGACTAAAAAAAAAGATTAATCAGAATTAGAGTTTAAATCTGATCTATTTTTAAAAGCAGAAAACAAAGTTCCATCATCTAAACTTTCTATTTCTCCACCAACTGGTAATCCTTGGGCTAATTTTGTAACTTTTACGTTA
>Ga0209335_10003806_pt1 | contig 14783 bp, 6 predicted proteins | sample COG_09_FD_184753 | JGI IMG/M metagenome (GOLD analysis project Ga0209335, IMG submission 184753) | Pelagic Microbial community sample from North Sea - COGITO 998_met_09 (SPAdes) (version 2) | ecosystem: Environmental > Aquatic > Marine > Neritic zone/Coastal water | place: Helgoland, sampling...
CAGGTGATGTGAACACTGACCGATGCCTTCATGTTCTCGCTGAGCACGATACGAATGTCCCAGTTTTCTTCTGCGCCGTTCACTTGAGTCTGGAAATCCGGCACCGGCGCGTCTGCCGAGCACTGTACAGCCTCAGGACTGTCGACCGTGAACCCGGAAGGCAAGCGAAGGAGGATAGCCCCATCTTGTGGGACCGCGTTTACAGTCCAGAAGGAGACCTCTAGCTGCGGCGTAGCGCCCGCTCGGTTGGTTTCCGGCACGACACGCACTTGACCGGGACCCGCGGGAAGAGCACGCCGGTCCGAGCCAAGGTACGGGGCGCCCACGAGCGACAGAGCAGCCTGCATGGGCGGCACTGAGGGTATGAGCGTGCGCTCGATGATCACTGTTGAGAGATCAGCAGCCGAGCCAGTTCGCGTCTCGAAGGTGTAAGCATCTACTTCGATTTCATATGCTGGCATTCCCACATTCTGTACGCAGATTTCGATCTCCGTGCCAGGCCCGAAGGTTGTGCCCTCCATTCTGACATACTCAACCGCTAGGCCGTCCTTGGAAACGCTCACGTAGCCATCTAATCCCGGAATCTCACGATTCACTGCCGGAATCAAAGTGGTGTCGTAACTATTTGGAAAGGTGAGTACGATCGCACCATACCCAGGCAAATCCGCCGCGAGCTCCGACGAAAAGCAGACCTCTCCGAAAGCCCCCACGACCCCGGCCTCTGTTGTGACCGTAGTCTTGTCAACGGCCAGCGCAACAACGTTCATCCCAACAGTTGTTTCGTCAATGACCTGTCCCTGGAGCTCCGAAGAATCTGCTTCCCACACCTCGGCGACACGATGCAGAGTCCGTAGCTCGAATTCAACAAACCCCGTGTAACCGCGATTTGAGATGCCGCTCACGAGGACCGAAAACTGCTCGTTTGCAGCAATGTTGTCCTGAAGCCGCACGAGAATCTGTTGACCTACCACACTGGGAGGAAGAATGCGCGAGACACTCCCAATTACGGACGTAACCATCAAGGCACCAGAATCTATCATGAAGTCAGACGGAGCAACAATTTCAAATCGCGAGCCTGCCGGAACCGCATTGTCGCCCACGAGGGTAAAGTTCAGCGCATTGGGCGTGCGAATGATCGGCGTTTCAAACACAAAGTCACGCGCCTCTAGACTTCCGGCGACGACAGCAAGAACGGCGTCGCCTGCGTCGATGACCTGCCCGTCCTGTGAAAGCGTGAGCAGTCGGTACACCGTAGGTCCCGACGATCCGCGCAGGAACGTTCCATCACATTCCAGAGACACCACAGCCCCCCCCTTGATGCGCTCGGGTGCCGCCACGGTGAGGCGAACACGCCCGCCGGTCTCGTCGTGAGTGCTGTCAGTACTCGCAAGTGGAGCGCCGCCAATCCCAATGCTGCATGCGAGAATGTCCAAGTCCACCTTCGCTCCTGCTGGTAATTCTAGGACAAGCACACCGCCTGCGGGGATGGTATTGCCAGTCCAGAATGAGAGCCCCAACGCTGGAACTCGTGAGCCTGCCAATGTAACATCGGCTACGATCGAGATGTGAGTAAGGATTCCTGTCAAGCTCACCACAAAAGGAGTCTCATCAACGTCGATTGACACTCCGTCCCGGGTCGTCGTGCGAACCACAACTGCACCTGCACTTCCAACAAAGCCCACGACATGCACTGTCGACACCTCGATTTCTATCAGTGTACCAGCACTCACCTCAACGCCAGAAGTGCGTGTCAGAGTGACATTGTTGTCCTCGATATCTACACACGTTGACCCGTCAGGGTACACCACGTGTGCACTGGGCGAGCGTGCCGCCTTGAATGTTGCCGAAACGACTGACCCAATATCGAAGACGTTCCCAGGTAGTGTGATGTGCACCGCACCGTCGGACGGAATCGGGTTCGAAATCCTGAAGCGCACCCGCATTGCTCCTCGGAAGCCAACATTACCACCAGCAGTCTCCACTGAGAGCACCTCCATGCCTTGCAGACCTGCTGGAGACACGCGCAGTGTTGACACTGCCTCATCTACAACTGCCTTGACCTGCAGCTTACTGGTACTAATTCCAGTGGTCGCCTGGCTGGCAACCTGTACCATGGTTCGTACACGAAACTCATAGTCACCCGCGACTGTGGGGTTCCGCAGACGCGAGAAACCTAGTGAAATACTGCTGCCGGCAGTCAGCGGCAGCGATCCAGGCGAAGGCCTCACTATCGCGACCCGCCCCACAATGCTGATAGCAATCCCGGCAACCTCTTCCGTAGTGCGAGTCTCGGGCGTGATGACTCCCAGCGGGAATTCAACCTCAAGCCATGCACCCGAGGGAAGCCCCTCTACCACGGTACCCTGCACGTGAAGCATTGTTTCCGACCCTGCAACGCTGGTGGACAAGCTGCACGAGACGTCTAGATCTCCAGGCAGCGTCGTGAGAGACTCAACGTGCAGGGCTGCATCGATATCGACACCTGCAGCTGACATGGTCTTGAGCTGAAACGCCCCGGTTCGCCCGGATATTTGCGGCGCTTTCACCCCCATGACTGTGAAAGAAACGTCCGAATCACCTGCTAAAGCTCCTGAGGTGGTGAATTCCAGTGTGCTGTCAACAACTGCGACACCTCCGTCGAGAGAAGCACCACTCGCAACGATCGAACCACATGGCGCTGCCGTGTAGCATGTGTCGGACAGATTGAACCGAGGTGGAAACGCCAGAACGATTCGCCCCCCTTCGCCGAGCGGATTTGAAGTCGTGAATGCGACCTCGAGCGCCATCGCACCCCCGGCACGTACCTCCCCTACAAGCTTTATGGACGCAAAGCCCAATTTCGCGGCAGAAGTTTTGCTACCGTCGACAAGAGCCTCATCGATCACCTCTCGATCTTTTGTCTGCGTTTGAATCAGGAATGAACCAGTCTGGCCAGAGGAGTGCATGTTTTCCACATTCGTGATCCCGAAGGATACCCTGCTTCCCCGCGCCGTAGCCATCCCACGCAAAGAAAGCGTCACATTGCAGCCGGGTGTGCAATAGCCGTCTTCGCGCGTCACGTTCGCCTCGACAACTGCAAGCATGCCAGGGATTCCCACGACGTATCCGTCCGAGACCGGCGAAATAAGCGAGAAGGCGGGTGGAAACGACACGAAAATGAAACCGTCGCCGGGGAGCACATTGCTAGTCGAAAAAGAGACCTTCGCAGTAGAGAATGTTCCTGCTTCCGATGAAAGCACGCTGACACTCGCTGCGCCCAGCATATCCGGAAGCAGAGTTTGCGAGGTTCCACGAAGTGAGTGGTCGATCACCGAAAGATCTGCCAAAACCGTGCGCAGAGCGAAAGGAGAAGTAGGTCCAGCCCGCTGCACATTAGTGACACCAGGAATAGAGAACTCAACAATGTTGCCTGCTGCTAGCGACTGATCGGCTGACAGAAAGAGAAGCACCGAGCGCGCTGCCGTGTCGATTTGCACGTTCGACACAAGCACGTCTGCTGACCCCAGCACTCCACACAAACGCCAGGAAGAGAGGGGTGCTATCGCACCCGTGCGAGACACATCTTGGGGCGGATTGATGGAGAAGCCCTCGGGAAGAGTCAAGTAGATGCCGCCCTCTGCTGGGACTGGGTTGAATGGGCGGAAGCGGACCGTCACCGAGCCGGTGCTTCCTGCCACCTGTGAGGACAGCTCGACCGACACGTCCGACAGCGAGTTCGGGTACACTGTCAGGTCCATAATACCCTCTTCCGACACTGCAAACACGTTCCGCGGACCCATGAGAGTGCGCACAGTCACCATGACATCTCCAGCCCACCGCCGAATCGTGACACCGTCAATATCCAAGGCAACGACTGTTGACGCGGGGACCTCCCCCGTGGCATTGATGACGGAGAGCGTGAGAAGCATGGTGTCGCCACTTGACGAGACAGAGAGCTCCCATGGTGTGAGCACACCAGAAAGGGAGCTCACTGGAGCGATTGAGTAGCCAAACATCGTCGGGAGCTCGAGTTGAAGGGATCCGTCTACTGGCAGTGGATTCGTGAGAGTCACCTCAACGCGTGCGTGCCCTTCCGACCCCGCATACGGAGGATCCAGCTGCACGTAGAAATCGTCAAATGTTCGCGCCGCAATCGTCGCGGCAATAATGGAATCTTGCGCGATGAGGATGTCCGTTTCTGAGCTTCTGCTCAACACTGACAGTCCAAAGTTGGCCTCACCAGCGAAAGGCTGGTTCTTGATTCCAGATAACCGAATAGTGACATCCAAGAAGTTTTCCGTCGAGTTACAAAAACAGTTGCCCCAGTACCCCACCCACAGTGTTGTTGTTGCGCACCAGTCAACACCATTATTGTCGACTGGCGTGCAGTCAAAATAGGTGACGCCCTGGTAAACAAATGGAAGATGACACGGCGTGTGGTGCGGCACGGTTCCACCCTCTGTGAAGCATGACACCTCGGTGGTCCCATAGAGCATTGCGTCTGAATTTTCCGGGTCTCGTGAAAGCACAATGCTGCTGTTCCTCTGCAGACCCGTAACATCCACAGAGTAGATCCCTTTCAGTCCATCAGTAGTCACCTCTAATTCTTCGCCAGCATTTGCGTCAGGCGGAAGATTAATGACAATCGCGGCATCTGGCGGCAGCGACACCATCAGCCGCATTCCCAACACCACTTCGCCGATATCACCGGCGCTGGGCGCGCTGAGCGTGACTGACGTCCTTTCGAGCAGCCAAGCCCCTTCTTCAGACATAAGTCGTCGCGAGCCGCCAACCGCCAACGGACCCCCCGGCACAAGCGCGTCGTCGGCCTCCAGTGCTGCCGATGCCACCGAAGTCTCTCCGACCATACTCTGGAGTACCTTCAGGCGGTATCGGCGTGCCTTACCAAGCGCGGAGCCAGTGGCCACCGACACCTTGGCCACGAAATTGAAACGCATGAGTTCGCCCGCAGGCACGCAGCGCAGCTGCGAGCATCCTGCGTCAACCTGCACCAGCTCAATGCCACCCTCAACGAGGGTGGCCGTGAACCCACCACCGGGGACCACGTGCGGATGTGCTGCGTCCTCGCGAAGTTCGAGCACTTGCGCGTCTAGGACCTCAACGATGATGCGCGATGCGCGGGGAAGCGCGACAGGGGCCGTGAGAAGCACCCCCAGATGTACTTCTGTGTTGTCCGGGGATACCGGACGCAATGGCTCCCAGACACCATCGCGGTCGACAGCAAGTTCTGCCAACTCGACGTCGGCCGTCAACAACGGCGCCTCGCGCACCGTGGTCGTTGAAGCACCTGTCTCGACCACGTCGCCAGCGGCCGTCAACACGGTGATGCCAAATTCTACTTCACCCTCCCACGGTTGATTCACGATCGACGAAAAACTCAGCTCAAACTGCGTGCCAACTCCCATTTCATCCGTCACACTGAGGGCGATCACAACACTGCGGTCCCGCGTGTCGAGTGAGAGCGCCACCTCATCAGAGCCCAGACGCGCCCCGTTGTAAAATAGAGACACTGAGGTGTCGCAGTTTTCTTGCGAAACGTCACAGGGCAATTTGAAATGCTCTGGAAGAGTGAGCATGATGAAGCCGTCTTGCGGTGTCGGGTTCACAGATTCGAATGATAGCCGAACTGAAGTCTCCTCACCTGCAACTTCCATTTCAAGCTCAACTGAAGCATTCAATATCACCCCAGGGCCATAGCTGAATGACAGTGCCGTCTGATTCTGTGCAATGCTGCCACCGTCCGACACAATCTGCGACTCTACGTGCATCTCTGCAGCCTTCTGGGTTGAATACACCGGCAGCTGCACGTTCCGAAACACCATCACCACGCCCGGAACTCCGAGCGTATTGTCGAACTTTACATCCACTTGATGGCGACCGTCTTCCAGTACGTTCAAGTCAAAGGACAGATCAACCGGCCCATCTGAGTCCGTTCTCCAGAACTCTACAGTGCCAACGCCTGATACGCCGGTCGGGAAGACGAGCACAACTTTAGAGTCATGCGTTCCTTCACGGATCACGTCCTCAACCTCATACGTAAAAGAAACATCAACCACCCCACCGGCCGGCCATGAGGAGTTCCCATCAAGCAATGTCATGCCTCGCAACGCCCCCACAGTCGTACTGAAAGGCGCAGCATCCTGGTACCAATTCGAGAGTTGCCCGAGCAAAGCCTCGGCCGAGCGCACGTTGGGTACATATCGCCCAAGATGCGTCGCCACTGAAAATACAGCCGATGCACCCGCGTCAACAAATAGAGGATTAACGATTTTCGCCAGTGAAAATGAAAAAGTTGAGCTTTCAGCAGACGTCTGAATGGACACAAAGTCCGATCCAACCGCAATAATCTGGAGCTCGTCTGCGCCAATTCCAAGCTCCACATCCGCGAGGTTGTATCCAGCAGACCCGGTTGGGAAAATAATGGTTATGGACGCATTTGGGGGTACTGTCACTTCAGCTGTGATAATAATGAAGAGCTCTGATTCACTGCCTGCCTCTGCTGGCACCAAATCCATTGCAACGACGAGCTCTCGGGGACTGAGCGCAATCCCTGGAATCTCCAGATTCTCATCAATAGCAGCACCCTCCGACGAGTATGTCACGATGCTGCAGGATGGCGTCGCGCCTGTGACACCCGGAGCTGTGATTCCATCCAGACTGAACCAAATATTTGTGTCTTCGGGTAGCGTTCGATTGTGCACAGACACACGAACTTGCGTACCAGCTTTCACCACAGTTGTTGCGCATGAATCGCAATCAACTTCGCAGACGCACAACACACCAGCATCTATCAGCGAAACTGACTCATGGATCAAATATGGAGAAGGCAGGTTCAACTGGATGAACCAATCTTCAGTGGGCATCGGTTTAATCGTTGTGAAGTTGACGAGAAGCCCTGAATGAGACGACACCAGTGTCTCAAGCGGTTGCACCACCGCCTCCATTTGCAAACGTTCCGCTCGAGCGCTCACCACGGTACTCCAAGGTCCACACCCTGAGGTCGAATGACATGCTGCCAAACGGAAGAAGTAGAGGCTTCCTTCCGTAAGTGAAAATGACAAGTTCACCAAACCCACAGGCTTCGAACCCACGGTGAGAGACAGCGCGTCGTGCGCGAGATGCTCCTCCATGACGATAGCCTCCTCGTCGCACGGTTCACTTGACGCTAGCGTCGTATGCACCTGACAAGGCCTCGCACCTCAGGGCTAGAAAGCAGCGTGGGGTTGCTGGTCAAGCGTTTATGTAGGGGGAAGCGATGTGAAAGCGGAATGTCACCATTTGTCCGGGTGCGCCGAGCGAGACCGTTACAGCCTCACCAATAATCTGCGAACAGTATTTCTCATCCTGTGAGAACATGCAAAAATCCTCCTGACTGACAGACGGGGTCGCGTTGTTGCAGCCTGACGTATTGCAAGTGTGACAGTTGCTGTAACCCACGTATGGACCCGCGCAGGTCCCGTTGTCGAAGAAGGGCGCGAGTCCCTGGTCAAGACATCCAAGAAGAATATATCGAGTATGCCCGTCATCAGAGAGCGCTTCTGACGAGAAACAGACTTCCCCTGTGCGGCAAGTTTGCAGACCGCATTGTCTGCAGCCCATCGGCAGGGGGATATTCGACGTTGTGAGGCACTGCAGCGGCCCTCCGTCGCGCGAGCACGGCTCAAAATTTCCGCTTGTTTCCCGGAAACTCAAAAGATAATGATCAAACGTTTCTCCTGATTCACGGCCAGTCGTTGCTGGCGGATCCCACCTTAGTCCAAAAACAAAGTGGTCCTGGATCTCCACCTTGAGCAGTTGCGGCGCGCTTGGCTTTCCCTCAATCCAAACAGTTTTGTTTGCAGCAGAACCGTCCAGGAATAGATTCCGCGCTCGGACTGCGACCCAGAATCGGCGTCCCGACGGCTGTGCGGGTAAATGGAAAGATGTTACCCACGATCCGAGCTCGGTGAGCACACACAGCTCCTGCGAATCAACATCGTCACACGAAAAAATGTCAAGAGCCAGATCGCTCGTCGAAACGATCAGCTGATATGCTTCCAGGACTGTGGTGCTATTCCTGAAGCCAAAAGTCCCCCAGCTCCCCCCCAGCCCCGTGTTGGAAGGCTCTGTCCATGAAACGGAAAGCGCGTCGCCATCCAACACTTGTACCTCAAGATCCCTAGGCGCACTGGGCGCCGCGTACGCGAGCGCCTCGAGAGATTCCGAACGCGTCCCAGGCAGCCCACTGATATCACCCCTCAGCGAAAAGACCGCGTCGACTGACACGGTATACATCGTGCCCGCGTGCAGCCCTCGGACACTCACGCGTAGCTCCGCCGTGTCGCACTCCCCGTCCTCGCAGGGAGGATAAGCACACGACCGTGTGCTGTTCACGCACTCCGTTGTAACAGCCACAGACCCTGGCGTAACACTCTCTAGTAGCGAAGATCCGTCAAAGATGCGGTACTCAGACACGTTCCGGCCGGTGTCCTCGTCCGGGTAGGTCTGTGTCCAAGCCAGCACTACTCCCCGGTCCACATACTCCCATACCCGCAAATCCGTGGAGTCACCCAGTGAGGCATTTCCTCCTGCCGGATTGAGGAATATCGCAGCAAAAAGAATAAGACAAGACACGCGGCTGAAGCAGCGCCGCCTTAGGCATACCGCAGCGACAGGCCGGGCCGGGCCGCCGGAACCGCTCACTGCCATGCCAAGTGCGCCACCAAAATTCTATCCAGAGCGAGATTCCTGAGCCACCAAGGCCACGGACGTACCAGCCAACAAGAGCAAAATGTAGCACAACCTATGGAGGCTGGCCGGTCTAAGCGCCACGCCCCTTCACAGCCGTAGCCGATGCCATCCCAACAGCGCCACGTCCTCTCCTGTTCCCACCACGCTCGCTCTCCTGACTCGTACCCGACTCAATAGAAGCTCCCGTTATGACCAGCTCGCCACAAATTCTGGGATGCAGGACACAGTTGCCGTGCAGGTACACCTTAGGCGGTCGGTAACGGAGGGACCTGCGCCCCGCCCTCCCCCGGGAATGAGCGAGAACGATGCTCTGGACGAAAAGCCATGAGGCTCCAATGGCTATAATTCACTTTCGTTTCAATGTCAACATGATGCGGCTCTGTTTGCAGAGTCGCTTGTGGGCCACAAGCGCCTTGGTGTCAAGCGCAGCCCCCCAGTTTCTACAGTACGTGGGAATGATGCATCGTAACAGGAATTCTGAAGCCGCCATTGTTTCGATCGTGCTAATAGTGCTCTCTGCGCCGCGATCTGGCGCGTGGTTTCATCCCTTCCCCGCCGCGCCGCAGAAAATGGGCGCGGGTACTCTCGCGGTGCCAGTGCCAGGAAATACAAGACGGAGAGTTGGTCGTCGCACTTTTTGTAGCGTGAATATGAGGGGTTCACACGATTCGTCGGATGAATGGATGTTCACAGCGGCGAAGGTGCCGACCCGGACACGAAAATTGCGTTGATTCTGGTGTTGACTTCGGATGCAGAGGTGCTACTTAAATACATGCATGCTTGCGCTGGCAGACATACCTGGACGGAGACAAGACATTACAGGCGCTCCCTCTTGTTGCTCGACCGTTTGGCCAAATGCTTCTTCCAGGGGATAAGGAGGAGCTTACCTGCTCACCCGCAGAAGAGATGCTGGTCTGTTTCCGCCCACTTTTTCAATCGGTTTAAATGTGGCGGCAAAGTCTGCCCTTGCACTACGAAGCATTCTGTTGAAGCCTTGTTTTTAATATGCTTAATGCCTACTGGCCAGTTGCGGTGCGATGAACTGGTTCAGCTGTGCCAGGTCCGTGCAGCGATAGGGATGGCCGAGGACGGCAAGACTGGGAAGTTTGTGTACACTGCGGGGAAACCAAACGCATTCATCGCAGGTTCGACGGCATGTAGATGCGAAGTTTTGGCTTTCGAGGGAGGGGACTCTGATAATACCACCACGTTTCGCTGCACTGTTCGCGCAGTGGGGCGGGTGAAAGTCAAAGCTGTGAAACACAAAGCGCCCTTCGTGACCGCCGTTTGCGCTTCCATGAAAGATGAGTTCATCGACTCGTCACTTTTTCAGAGCGTGAACTATCTTCAGGAGAAGGTTGTGCGCGAGTACGATGCGTGCCAAGAGCTCCTTCGCTCCTCCGTCAAGAAGGGCCTCACCAGCAAGCTGAAGGTGAGGCGTACTAGGCGCGCGGCGTGAGCACATAAGCGCCTGGTACCGCTTGTGGGCTCTTTGCGTGAGTAGGGTGCTGAAGCATGTGTTAAACGGCACGCAGGCACTTGAAGACTCTCAGTTTCTTCTTTCCATCCCGGATGAGCAGCTTCTTTCGCTCGGCAACGCGGTGCACCCCGCATCCGTCCACCCCAGTGCCTAGAGCAGCCCTCGATGCCCTTGTGCCAGGCATCAGAGCAGGGCCCATGTGCCCAGATCAGCACATGGCACCAACCCGGCTCTGTGAAAGTCTTGAGTGCACCTCCATGAATCCCGTTTTGCAAACAGGCCAAAGACTTTCATGTGGCGCAATCTGGACCCGTTGCTAGCGTGCAGGCGGGCGACTTCCCTGCAGAGACTCTGCGGGAGCAGGTTGACCTCGTGCTTTCGTGGAATAACGAGCAGGGTGCCGCATGGGGCGACGGTAGAACTCTGTCGCCGAGCCCTTCGAGCACCGACTATCACGAGCAAGAAACACAAATGCACCGAGCAGAGGTAAGCAAGCAGTGTCGAGGGTTTAGTGAACGCTCGCTACCATGATCCAGAGGCTCCATCGGTGCGGTATTCACTTGCCGCCGTGGCAACTTGCCTCGTAGGTGTTGACCAGCGCTGACAGGTTCTATCGTTTCGAGCATGCGCTGCCATCGCGGGGAACCTGAGCGTCGAGGAGCTCGAACGTGCCATTGGCGGTCGCCCAGCCCGCCTCACCAGCCCACCCAACCCACCAGGACCGACGAGAGCACCGGATTCTTCCCTCATCCTGATCGCGCGCAGTGAATGCGTGTGATGCGACATACCGATGGTCCCGTGCGTGCCCAGTCACCTAAAACTAAAACTAATGGCTTCCATCGCGTCACAGGCACGGACCTGCGCGCTCGTCTCTGTTTCGTGCTCGAGATCCTCGAAGACACACGGAAACTTCTCCAGGCCCGCGACGCACTGTCAGGCATGTGATGAGGCAAAGGCCTCGCATGAGGCTCGCTTGCCTCAAGAGGCGAGGCGCATCGCTTCTGCCATGTGCGTGTGGCCAAATGCCTGTACACAAAACGTGCCTATACACTTACAATCGCGCTCTTTGGCTTAACGTCGTGCGCTCACTTGGCTTGTTGGTCGTCGAGCATCGAATAGTGCATAAAGTCCTCGTGCCGCACGATCGGGAGAATAACCTGCCGCCAGAGTCCCCCTCAAAAGTTCGCCCCTAGCCTGCCGTCGCACGCTTGCCAACTTGGAAATGAATGGGAATGGCCACACCTCTAAGACGCACGCATCCGAGTCCCACTTTGCAGTACCCTTGTCGGGGTCGACGCTTTCGGTTAGAGGCAGGGCGAGGAGATACTTGGGAGCCTGCACCAACATTTCCTTTCGGTTCACGTCCAGCTTTACCGTCGAAAACTTCGTGTCTGGCATTGTCACCTGAGCCGGTAAGACAATCACTCTGAGCTCCGCTAAGGTCTCAGTTGATACATCCCGCGGATGGACGGCGCCTCTGAGGCACCAAGTTTTACGCTCTGCTTCGCGATGCGCCTCGCGTGGCTTGCAGAGAACACCGACTGGGATGACGCGAGCGCGAGATGCCTGGGCGCCCGAAGAGCCGTCGAGGTTGCGAGACATACCTTGACAATCAGCTCCCTGCAACTCATTGATGAGTTGTCTTGGACTGACCATGCCGCGCCCATCGCATCGTCTGAGGTGATCTTCTGCCGGTACCGCATGTCATACTTGGGCCTGTCCCACAAACAGATTTCAGGTGCAGAACTCCCACCAACGGTGACTGAACGTGAGCTGGATCGCCAGTTTCATCGGGCCAGGCGGATCGGGTAAGCGGCGAGGAAATGGCAGGTTGTTGCTTTGGCCGTTTCTCAGTGTTCTTTGCGTCCTTGAGGAGAGAGGTCTCCGCCACTTCATCTTCGTCCCAGATGGCATTCGGGTCGTCCTTCTTCGCGGGTTTCGCATCCGCTGCGGCCTGCATCGAGCGGGTGCGTAAAGCTACGTCGCGCAGTTCGTTGGGAGGGATCCCCGGTCGCTGGGAGGGATTCCCGGTTGCAGCTCCTCCCTCTAACAAATCGCCAAGACAAAGAGTGCGTCCAGCTTCTGGCGTGAGGCGCTGGTTGGGGCTGGCCTGCTTCGGTGGTCCAATATCACCAGGACCAAGATGTCTAACCCGCTCCTGTTCTGCCTTTTCTTCCGACAGTTTCGTGTCGTCCAGCATGTTGCTGAGCAGCATGAGATCATTGCCGCCGCATCCGATCAGGTTGTCCATCCCTGCCATGGTTACCTGCGCTTCACCAGGCACCGCCAAATGGCCTTTTGTGTGGTGGATCAGGCTCTGGGCAGTGAAACACGCCGCCCGATCGCCCCACTTTACGCGGATTGCGTTGCTCAGTTTGATTCAAGTTGGTTTGGTCATACATGTATGGTTTCGAATACATATCGGGTCCGCGGGGCACCGCCAATACACATCGGGTCCGCGGGGCACCGCCGAGGCGGTGCACGTCCTGAAGTAGGCTCGAGGGCAGACCGGGGTCAGACGAAACTCTCACGCTCCACATTGATGGGTGCCGGCATCTCATGTACGGACGGTCTATGCACAGATGGGGCGTTGCGGGACATGAAGAGGCAGACGGACCCCACCAGTGTGCTTCCTTGCGGGGTGCGTCCGCCATTCCAGGCTGTTTTGCGCGACGGTAACAATATGCGAGCGCGATCCTTTAGAATTCTGAGCAGTCGTTTGCGCAGTCTCTCCTAAATGGAAAAGAACCTTGTGATGCTTGGGTATCTAGTTGGGTTGCGCGGGGAAATCTTGTCTAGCCCGTCCCCGGGTCCGCTGGGCCTGTCAGCGCTCTCGTCCGAAGACAGGTCCACTCGCCGAACATCTTGTGGGCCGGTTGACTTTGAACATATGTGTGTGTTCCACACAGGTCGGAATCAACTTCAGCACTGACGAGCCGGGGATTTTTGGGATTTTGTCGATGCTTCCTGGCGGTCCGGCAGCGGCCTCAGGAATGCTCCGGAAGGGCGATGTCCTGTACAGGTAATTTTCGCCGGGGCCTGCGGGGCAAGTAAAACCGTCTTGGTAATCAGTGTAGCTTCGCTGCATGGTGGCCACCACGCGCACCTTGCGCGGCGATTCCCTGAGCAGTCACTGAAACCGCTCATCGCTTCGCGCAGCATCGACGGGGATGTGATGCTCGGCGAACCATTGCAGCGGGTTCAGGACAAGGTCAAGGGAGTACGCGGCACAGCGATCACGATGTCATTTCGGCGAGGTTCAGCGAACGAGAGCGCAAAGAGGGTGTCGGTCACCCTGGTTCGAGAACCAATTCTTCCTCCGCCGAGCCTCGGCAAGAGGTCGTTGAGCGTCAAGCCTGCAGATCTGCAGCTGCACGTATGAACCCTCCAAAATCTGCAGTGCGCGATTTTGGGCCAAAGCGATGCCTGCTGCTGCCTCAAACAACTGAGAGGGGGAACTCGGGACGAACAGGATGCTGGGCGCATCCCGCTGCCGCCAATCATTTCTCCGTCTGTGGAGGATCGGCGTCACTCCGAACACGATACCCTCTTTGACCCATTTTCCAGGCTGATCAGCGGTCTCCACATACTGGCCAACCCGGAAAACGCATCACCCCGATCTTCGTCCCCTCCAGCCTCGCCGGCTCCCAAAAAGAACAATCTTGACTCAACTACGAGGCGTCGTGAGTCCAAGGAGGCAGTCACTGAGCGGCTGCAGCAACACCTTGCTGAGATCATATCGTCGCAAGCGGGGCAGGAGGAAGCGCTATCTCACGAAAAGTCTGGGAGTCCCGTCAAAGGAAACATCCGCGAGCTGGAGCAAATCGCTACTGCGGCCCCCGGCCGCATCTCGACAAGCGTTGCTCACCTCTCACCGCCGCTAGGAGCGCAGATCAGCCCGGCACCCTCGTTGGAGCGTGCGAGCGGTCCGGGCCTTCCGAGCCCGCACGCACGGAACGGTCTGGCGCTAAGCGGAGCACCGATATTCGTGGGGTTCTCTCCCAATCCCGTGCGACAAATCTTTCTCACAGGCCCAAGGGTATCGGTATCACCCCAGCCAGTGCGCTCGTTTAGTGCTGGTTCGGCTGCAGCTTACAGCCCGCTCTCGCATTCGGAAGTCGCTAGTGGGATGGTCTCCATGGCCGCTCATCCCCAAGGCTTTCTATCCCACAGCCCGCAGCTGCAGATGCAGATGAAAATGCAGGGTCCAGGGATGGCCCCTGTGCCAGGAGCGCTCCACTCTGCGTACCCTGTGGTGGGGGGCACCCGGGACAAGTCTGGACGCCAGCGCTCTTGAGCGCGTCTTTTCGAGCATATCGAAGGGCTGGGTCTGATTAACATTCAAATGTTATCAAAGTAATGAAGCTGAGTCGAGGGGATTGTCTACGGAACGGCATGCACCGTGCCTGGGCATGCTCTGCAGCTGTTGAGTCTCGCGCGCGTACTTCATGCCCGGGTGCGCCACCCACGCGATCGGGCCGCCTACCCGAAACGACCCTTCGTTTGGATATACATGAAATCGGACAGGCTTCTGGTATTTCTGCCATCAAGGGCCAGGATCCACGACAACCTA
>Ga0209335_10003814_pt1 | contig 14753 bp, 14 predicted proteins | sample COG_09_FD_184753 | JGI IMG/M metagenome (GOLD analysis project Ga0209335, IMG submission 184753) | Pelagic Microbial community sample from North Sea - COGITO 998_met_09 (SPAdes) (version 2) | ecosystem: Environmental > Aquatic > Marine > Neritic zone/Coastal water | place: Helgoland, sampling...
TCTCCACATCTTTTTAAGTTTAAATTCCTCAACTCTTGCTTCATCAGGTGTAATAGTTGCGCACTTAACACCAACACCATATTGCTTAATTGCATTAGCAGCATCTATAGTAATTTGATCATCAGTTTTATCCCTACTTTCCATTCCTAAATCATAGTATTTAAGGTCTATTTCTAAATAAGGTTTGATGAGCTTGTCTTTTATGAAAGACCATATAATTCTAGTCATTTCATCACCATCTAACTCAACAACTGGATTTTTAACTTTTATTTTAGCCATAAAATATAGATTGATTAACTGTAGTTTTTATACATATTAGGAAAAAATTATCAAATTATAAATTATGTTTAATACTATATTTCCCAAAATACATAAAGAAGGTTACAAGTTTTTAGCAATATCTATTTTAGCCACTTTTATAGTTCTATTTTTTTCAAAATTTATTGGTTTTTTATTTATCTTAATTACAGTTTGGGTTTATTACTTTTTTAGAGATCCAGAAAGATATTCAATAAATGATGATAGTTATTTAGTAAGTCCTGCCGATGGCTTAATCACAGACATTTCAGAAAAATCTGGCCCAGAAGAACTTAGATTGGAAAACACAACTTTTACAAAAATTAGCATTTTTATGAACGTGTTCAATTGTCATGTAAACAGAATACCTTCAACTGGAAAAGTGGAAGAAATTTACTATAAACCTGGGAAATTTTTAAACGCTTCCTTAGATAAAGCTAGCGAAGAGAATGAGAGAAATTATTTTAAAATTAAATTAAATAATGGCGAAGAGATAGTAATTGTTCAAATCGCCGGCCTAGTAGCGAGAAGAATAGTCTGCGAAGTAGAACAAGGCCAAGAATTAAAGCAAGGTGATAGAATAGGAATGATTAGGTTTGGAAGTAGAGTTGATATTTATTTTAAAAACAAAAAAGTATTAGCACAACTTGGTCAAAACGTTGTAGCAGGAGAAAGTCTACTAGCTTCAGAGTAATGGAAGAAAATAAAAAATTTAAATTAGTTTCATCAAAAAAAACAAGATACTTATTACCTAATATTCTAACAATTGCAGGAGTTTGCTTAGGTATAAGCTCAATTAAATTTGCGATCGATGGTAATTTTAGTTTAGCAGTCACTTTAATTTTAATAGCAGCAATTTTAGATGCACTGGATGGAAGAATTGCTCGATTAATTAAAGGAACATCTGAATTTGGAAAAGAATTAGATTCTTTAACAGACTTTGTGAGTTTTGGTATAGCCCCGGTTTTTATTCTATATTTTTGGGAATTAAATAATTATGGAAAACTCGGATGGGCTATTACATTAATATATTCAGTTTGTTGTGTTTTAAGATTAGCTAGATTTAATTTAACTAAAATTAATGAAACAGAAAAATGGAAGAATAATTTCTTCGAAGGTATTCCAGCACCTGCTGGAGGGCTATTGATTTTAATGCCATTAATTTATGAACTAACTAATTTAAACTTTGGACTAAATGTTAAACAGTTAACTCCATTCTTGACTATTTCAATTGCAATTTTATTAGTAAGCAAAATCCCAACCTTGGCGTTAAAAAAAATATCTATATCGCCCAAAGCCACTGTTTTCTTATTATTAGGTATAGGAATAGTTTTTATAGCACTTTTATTTTATACTTTAGAAACATTATTAATATTTGGAATTAGTTACATAGTTTCAATACCTGTAAGCATATTAATTTATAACAATCAAAATAAAAAAAATGTAGAAAAAATATCTGATGATAATCATGAAGATATTTTATAATGAAAAAATCGAAAAGAACAAAAAAAAGTAATTCATGGAGAATCAAACAACACAGAGATCAATTTTTTAAAAAATCAAAGGCTTTAGGTTATCGATCCAGAGCATCATTTAAATTAATTGAGATTAATAAAAAATTTAAATTCATCAAAAATAAAACTAACTTGTTAGATTTAGGATCTTGCCCAGGTGGGTGGAGTCAAGTAGCAAGTGAATTAATTAAAACAGGTAAAATAATGTCTATAGATATTAAAGATATGAAGCCAATTAAAAATTTAAAATTTATCAAAGGAGATATTTTTGAAGATGAGATAAAAGATGTAGTTATTAGTTATTTTAAGTCAAATTTAGATGTAATTGTATCTGATATGGCCGCTGATACTACTGGGAACAAATCATTAGACTCAATAAGAACAAATCAATTATGTGCCGAAGTAATAAATCTATCTAAGAACACCCTAAAACCTAAAGGTGTATTAGTTTCAAAAATTTTTATGGGAGAGGACTTTATAGAAGTGAAAAATCTAGCAAAATCGGTGTTTAAAAAAGTAAATTTTTTTAAGCCAGAATCTAGCAGAAAAGAGTCAAAAGAAACTTATTTACATTGTGAAATTTTAAAGTCTTTATAAATAAAAATAATTGTATATAAGTTATTATGGATGCAATTAAAGAAGCGTTAACCTTTGATGATATTTTACTTTTACCCAGATATTCTTCCGTCTTGCCCTCAAGAACAAATATACACCTCCAATTAACAAAAAAAATTTCTCTTAAAGTTCCATTTTTATCTTCCGCAATGGACACAGTAACAGAGTCTAAAATGGCCATAGCAATAGGCAAAGAAGGTGGTATAGGAATTATTCACCGAAATTTAAGCATAAAAAATCAATCACAAGAAGTAAAAAAAGTAAAAAATAAAAAATTACTCGTTGGAGCAGCTATAGGCACCAATGAAGAAGATATGGATAGAGCGAGATCGTTAATATCTAACGGTGCTGATTTGATAGTCATTGATACAGCTCATGGCCATAGTGAAAAAGTTCTTAAAACTTTAGCAAAAATTAGAAAAATCATAAAAAAAATTCCAATTTGTGTTGGAAATATTGCAACGGGAGAAGCTGCAAAAAAATTATATAATTCAGGAGCTGATATAATAAAAGTTGGAATTGGGCCTGGATCGATTTGTACAACTAGAATGGTAGCTGGAATAGGCGTGCCTCAAATATCAGCTATTATAGAGGTTAAAAAAGCACTTAATAAAAAAAATATAAAAATAATTTCTGACGGCGGAATTAAATTTTCAGGAGATATTGCAAAAGCTTTAGCCGCAGGGGCTGATGCTATAATGATGGGGTCAATTTTTGCTGGTACTGAAGAAAGTCCAGGAAAAAAATTTAAAGTAAAAGGAAAATTTTTTAAAGAATATAGAGGAATGGGCTCAATAGGCGCAATGTCAGCTGGGTCGGCGAATAGATATTTTCAAAAAAATTTTAAAGATAAATCAAAATTTGTACCAGAAGGAGTAGAGGGTAGAGTAGAATATAAAGGAAAGGTATCTGAAATAATATATCAACTACAAGGTGGATTGAGATCTTCAATGGGATATATTGGAGCTAAAAATTTAAAAGAAATAAATAAAAAAGCAAAATTTATAAAAATTACAAAAGCAGGATTTTACGAAAGCATGGTACATAGCGTGGAAATGACGCAAAAAACAATAAACTATAAATTATGATAAAAAAAATATTTATCTCTTTTTTTCTTTTTTTACTAGCACCAAATATTTTATTTGCCAAATCTAAATTTTATAAAGATGGAGTCGATTTATTTAATAAAAAAAAATTTGATGAAGCTAGATTTAAATTTGAACAAGATATAGTTTATAATCCAAAAAATGAGTCATCTTATTTATATTTATCAAAAATTTTTAACAAAAGAGAAAATATAATTCTAGAGGAACAAAATTTAAATACAGTTATGTTATTAAATCCCAAAAATGAAGAAGCAGTTTATAGTCTAGCAAAATTAAAATTGTCCTCATCCGATTACAACAAAAGTAAAGAACTTAATAAAAAATTAAAAGCTATATGTATTAATTTTTGCAATCAAAGCGACGAATTAAAAATTGAAATTGAAAATTTATCAAAAAAATAAATGCAATCTCAAAAAAATAAAGATAAAATTTTAATTGTCGATTTTGGCTCACAAGTAACAAAACTAATAGCAAGAAGAATAAGGGAACTTGGTGTATATTCTGAAATAATCACACCAAAAAAAATTAATAAATTAAGAGATTATAATGATGTTAAAGGAATTATATTTTCTGGAGGCCCCTCAACAGTCACAGCTACAAAATTTGAAACTGTTCCAAAGGAAATATTTAAAAAAAAAATACCAATATTAGGAATATGTTATGGTTTACAACTAATAGCAAAAATATTAGGCGGTAAAATCAAACCTTCAAAAAAAAGAAGAGAATTTGGAAGAGCCTATTTATTTAAAAAAAAAAATTCTCCTTTAACTAACAAATATCTTGAAATTAGGAAAGCTGTATGGATGAGTCATGAAGATGCTGTAGTCAAGCTGCCTAAGAATTTTAAAACAGTTGCCTCAACTAAGGACTCTAAATTAACAATAATAGAAAATACACAAGATAAAATTTACGGTGTACAGTTTCATCCAGAAGTAACACATACAGATAATGGAAAACAAATATTTAAAAATTTTTTATTTTTAATTTGTAAAATAAGAAAAAAATGGAATATTCCATCCCAACAAAATAAATTAATAGATGAGATAAAAAATAAAGTTAAAAATGACAAAGTTATTTGTGCTCTATCTGGAGGTGTGGATAGCAGCGTGGTTGCACTATTAGTTAATAAGGCAATTAAAAAAAATCTTATTTGTATAATGGTGGACACAGGATTAATGAGAAAGAATGAATTTAAATATACTTATAGATTATTTAAAAATAAATATAAACTTAATGTTAAATTAATTGATGCTTCAAAAATATTTTTAAAAAGACTTAAAAATATTTCAAACCCCGAAAAAAAAAGAAAAATAATCGGAAATTTATTTATTAAAGTTTTTGAGAAAGAGTCAAAAAAAAATAAAAAAATTAAGTTTTTAGCTCAAGGCACTCTTTACCCAGATATTATTGAGAGCAAATCTTCATCTGGAAGTAAAACTTCTAAAATAAAATCTCATCATAATGTAGGAGGATTACCAAAAAAAATGAATTTGCAATTGATAGAACCATTGAAAGAATTTTTTAAAGATGAGGTCAGAATTTTAGGAAAATCTCTAGGATTGGTAGACTCAATAAATTATAAACATCCTTTTCCTGGCCCAGGTTTAGGAATTAGAATAATAGGAGACATAACACAAGAAAGAATTAAGATACTTCAAGAAGCAGACAATATTTACATAAAAGAATTAATTAAAAAAAAACTGTACAAGAGAATTTGGCAAGCATATGCTGCTTTATTGCCAATTAAGACCGTCGGTGTAATGGGAGACTTAAGAACATATGAAAATATTTGTTTATTAAGAGCTGTAGTATCTGAGGATGGAATGACAGCAGATTATTTTAATTTTCCAAAATTTTTTTTAGATAACATTTCTAATAAAATTATAAATAATGTTAAGGGAATTAATAGAGTTGTTTATGATATTACATCAAAACCACCTAGCACAATTGAACTAGAATAATGAGCAAAAAAATAAAAAAAATTTTATTAAAAAAAAATAAATCAAAAATTGTTTGTTTGACAGCTTATTCGAAAGCAATAGCTAAGATTTTAGATAATTTTTGTGACATAATTCTTGTTGGAGACTCTATGGCGAATGTTTTATATGGGCACAAAGGTACACATAAATTAAGCTTAGATAATATAATTCAACATACATCAAGCGTAAGATTAGGAGTTAAAAAATCTCTTTTAGTTGCTGACATGCCTAAGGGAACTTATGAAAATCCAAAATCAGCAAAAACAAATGCAAAATTAATTATAAAAAAAACAGGATGTGATGCCGTTAAATTGGAAAGTAATAAAAATAATTATAAGATAATTAAATTTTTAATAAATGAAAAAATACCCGTTATGGGGCACATAGGATATACACCTCAGCACAAAAAAAAATTTAAAATAGAAGGTAAAACTAAAAATGAAGCTTTAAAGCTTTTAAAGGAAGCAAAATTAATAGAAAAATCTGGTGCGTTTGCAATTGTTCTAGAATGTTTATCACCACAATCCGCTAAAATGATCACAAATAAAATAAAAATACCCACTATTGGTATTGGTTCTTCTGTTTATTGTGATGGGCAAATTCTAGTTACAGACGATATGCTTGGATTAAGTGGTTTTTATCCAAAATTTGTTAAAAAATACGCAAACATTAATAGAATTATTGAAAAAGCTGTAAAAAAATATACTAGAGATGTAAAATTAAAAAATTTTCCATCAAAAATACATAACTATAATGGATAATAGTCTAGATAATAATATCAACCCAACAAATAAGATTAAATTATTTTACAGTAGTAATAAATTAAAAATTATTTTTATTTTTATTTCATTATTTTTATTACTCATCTCAATAATTGTATTTAATGTATTAAAAGAAAAGAAGAATAATTCAATAGCAGAAAAATACGTGCAGGCAGGGCTATATTTATCTTCAGGAGAAAAAAACAAGGCAAAAAATTTTTATGAGGAAATTATTAACAGTAAAAATAAAGTCTATTCAATTCTTGCTTTAAATTTAATTATTGAAAAAAATTTAGTTGATGAAAAAAAGCTAATTTTAAATTATTTTCAAAAATTAGAAAAAATTAATTATACTAAAGATAAATCTGATTTAATTAAGCTAAAAAAAGCATTATATTTAATTAAGACAGGTGAAAAAAACATAGGTGAGACAATACTAAAAAATTTAGTCAAAGAAAAATCAATTCTAGGAAAAATTTCACAACAAATTCTTGAATAAAATAATGAAATTATTTTATTTTTATTTAATTATTATTTTTTTATCATCTTGCTCTTTCGACAATAAATCTGGTATTTGGAGCAATGAATCATTTTCAATCTCAAAAAAAGATGATCAATTTAAGGATTTCAAAAAATTTTCATCATCAGAAAAATTATTTAATGAGATTATAGAATTTGATGATAATTATAAATTTAAAATATCTACACCCAAAAAAAATATTGAGTGGAAAGATATTTTTTATAAAAATAATAATAATTTAGATAATTTTAAATATAAAGATCTTAATGAACTTTCGTTTAAAAGTAAAAAAATTTCAAGAAATAAAATAAATAATCTTTTACTTTTTAAATCGAAAAACTTAGTTGCAAATGATGAAAATGGCGATCTAATAATCTTTTCAACAGGTAAAGATAATTTTTCACACAAATTTAACTTTTATAAAAAAAAATATAAAAAAATAAAAAAAAAATTAAACTTGATATTAGAAAATAATATCATTTTTGTATCGGATAATTTAGGTTATCTTTATGCGTATAATTATTCTGAGAAAAAAATTTTATGGGCTAAAAAATATAAAATTCCCTTTAGATCAAATTTGAAAATAACAGAAAAAATGTTGATCGCATCTAATCAAAATAATGAACTAATTTTTTTTGATAAAAATAATGGCAATATAATTAAAGCAATACCAACTGAAGAAGATATTATTAAGAATCAATTTATTAATAGTTTATCCCTAGATAAGAATAGCTTATATTTTTTAAATTCATTTGGCTCCTTGTATTCAGTGAGTCTTAAAAATATTGATATAAATTGGTTTATAAATTTAAACCAATCCACTGATCTAAACCCTTCAAATCTTTTTTTAGGAAATGAAATCATAAATGAAAATAATAAAATTGTAATTTCTGCAAATCAATCGACATATATTATCAATAGCGAAAATGGTTCAATTTTAAGTAAATTTGATTTTTCCACAAATCTTAAGCCTTTAATTTATGAGAATTATATTTTTTTTATTACAAAAAATAATTTAATCATCTGCATGAATATAAATACTTCGGAAATTATTTATTCATATGATATCAATCAATTAATTGCTGATTTTCTAAAAATAGATAAAAAAGATGCAATATTTAAAAGCTATATGATATTGAACAGCCAAATATTTATCTTTCTTGAAAATTCCTACGTTTTAAAATTTAAAATGAACGGAAGCATAGACAATATTTATAAATTGCCTTCAAAAATTAAGTCTCAACCAATAATAATTGACGAGTCCATATTATTTTTGAATAAAAAAAATAATCTTGTTATTATTAACTAATTATTAGACTTTCCACTCAATAAAGATAATTGTTTAATTTTAAGTCCTTGTAAATTATCGTTAGGTTTAATTGGATAATCACCAGTAAAATAGTGATCACTAAATTGGGGATAACTATTATTTCTTTTCTGACCTAAGAGAGCTTTATAAAGACCTTCTAAGCTTAAAAATTTTAAACTTTTAGCATTTATAAACTGACACATTTCATGATTATTTTTCATAAAAGCAAGCAATTCTTCTTTAGTAGGCATATCAACGCCATAAAAATCAGGGTATCTAATCTCTGGGCACGCAATTCTAACATGAACTTCTTTTGCGCCACTTTCATAAAGCATTTTAACAATTTTATGACAAGTAGTTCCCCTGACTAAAGAGTCATCAATTAGAATTATTGATTTGTTTTTAACAATAGTTTTTGTAGAACTCAATTTAAGTTTTACTCCCAAACTTCTAATATTTTGAGTTGGTTCGATAAATGTTCTTCCAACATAATGATTCCTTATTAAACCTAATTCAAATTGTTTTTGCGATTGGTCAGAGTACCCCAGAGCCGCTGGCACACCAGAGTCTGGCACAGGAACCACAAAGTCAGCTTCACAATCCGTCTCCTTTGCTAGTTCGATGCCTAATCTCTTTCTATATTCATAGGCACACTTGTTTTTTATTATACTATCTGGCCTAGCAAAATAAATATATTCAAAAACACAAGGTCGAGGTTTTTGTATTGGAAACGGTTTAACAGATTTTAATTCATTATTCTCTATGATCACTATTTCACCATTTTCAACTTCTCTAACAAAAGTTGCTCCAACAATATCTAATGCACAAGTTTCAGAAGCAAAAATATATGAATCTTTTAATTTACCTATTACCAATGGTCGTATTCCATAGGGATCTCTAACAGCGACTAATTTTTTATTAGTCATTAGAATTAAAGAATATCCACCTTGTATTTGAAACAAAGCTTCAATTAATTTATCAGTAAATTTTTCCCTTTTTGATTTAGCTATAAGTTGTACAATTGTTTCTGTGTCGCTAGTTGTTCTGAAAATTGCTCCCTCTTTGACTAATATTTCTCTTAGTATTAGTGCATTAGTTAAATTTCCATTATGAGCAACACTTAACCCACCCATGTGCAAATCAGCAAAAAAAGGCTGAATATTTCTTATAGAGGTTTCGCCGGTAGTGGAGTAACGATTATGACCAATTGCAAATTCTCCAGGAAGTTTTTTTAAAGTTTCAGGATTTGTAAAATGATCTCCAACTAAGCCTTGTCTTTTTTCGGAGTGATAATTTTTTCCATCAAAAGAGACAATACCACAGCCTTCCTGACCTCTATGTTGTAAAGCATGAAGACCTAAAGCAACTAATGCGGAAGCATCTCCGTGATTAGATATGCCAAATATTCCACATTCTTCTCTTAACTTGTCTGAATTAAAATTTTTCAATTTTTTCTTTTGTATCAATGAAATCTTCACTTGAAGGAAATTCCTTTATTAAGATCTCATTGCCTTTATTTATTAATTTAAACGATATCGCCTTTTCAACTGATATACCCCAATTTTGATAAGGATAAAACCAATTAAAAATTGAAAATAAACACACCGCAACAATATATCCTTTAAAAAAACCAAACAATAAACCAAATCCTTTATCTATAGACCCAACACCAGTCCAGGTTATAGTTTTACTTAAAGTTTTTCCAATTAAAATTATTATAAATAAAGTTAAAATAAAAATTACCACTCCAAGTCCTACGCTATTAACAAATTTTGATTCAATGTATTGGCTTACTATAGGTTGAAATTTTGGGGTCAATATGATTGTTGTTATTGTTGATAAAACCCATTTCATAAATGAAATTAAACTCAAGGAAAATCCCTTAAAAAAACATTGAAATATATTGTAGGTTAGAATTAGCAAGAAAAAAATATCTAACAAATTTAGATTATTCAAAAAATTAACTACAAAATCTTCCATTATTAGAATTCATTAGTCTCTTCACCAAATGGTTTATAAGTAAGAATTAGTTTTGGCAACAACGTTAAAACCGATATCATAGCTAGTAACATTGCTATACCTGTAAATACTCCAAAGTAAATAGTAGGTATAAAATTTGATAAAACTAAAATAGAAAACCCAAATACGATAGTAATAGATGTATTCAAAATTGCTATCCCTACTGTGCTATGACATTTATCAAGTGTACCATTATAATTTTTTATTTTTTTAAATTCCTCTTTAAATCTGTATATATAATGAATGCTATTATCAACAGCTATACCAATGGTGATGGCGGCTATAGTAATGGTCATCATATCAAGAGGGATTTTTAAAAAACCAATAATGCCAAGAATAAAAAAAGCAGCAATAAAATTCGGAACTATTCCAATCAAAGAAATTACAACATTTCTAAATAAGAGGAAGAACATTAAAAATATCCCAAGCAAAACTATTCCTAACGTAAGAATTTGAGACTTAAATAAACTTTGTAATAAATTATTAAATAAAATTAATACACCTGCTAATTTATATTCACTTTTTTCTAAACCTAACTTTGAATTAAGTTCAGAATTTATCTTTTTAATTAGATCGTTTCTTTTCAATCCTTCCAATGAGTCTTTAATCCTTAAACTAATTCTAGCTTCATCTTTTTCTACAGATATATATGGTGAAATAATCTCATTTTTTATTTCTACGGGTATCTTGCTGTATAAAACAGCAATTTCTAAACTCTGTAATTCTTTATTGTTCAAATCTTCAGCTACCCTTAAAATAGAGCCAAATGACAAGACCTTTCCTATTTCAGGCAATGAGTCTAAATAATCATGCACCTTAATAATTTTATCCATTTTGTCTCTAGTAAACCAATATTTAGCTTTATTTTCATTTGTTTCGTTATCCTCCTCCCATTCATCAAATTCATCATCTTCTTTCTTAATTTCTTTTGTTTTTTTAGGAAATTTGAGTATTACGTTTAATGGAGTAGTTCCTCCTAAATCATCGTCAATTTTTTTCATACCCTTATAAATTTCAGTTTCTTTGTCGAAATAATTTATAAAGCTATTTTCTACCTCAAGCTTAAAAATTCCTGTCATACTAAATATTACAATTAGTAGAGCTGATCCAAATATTAAAAGTTTATTATTTTTTGTAAAAGACCCTAATGATGAGGTAATAAATGATTTTTCTGTATCTTTTATATCAATTTCATTTTCTGATGAAATTACACTTATTAAAGATGGTAATAATAAAAATGTCACTAATAGAGAAATGAGTAATCCTAAAGTCATCATCCAACCAAAATCAATTATTGGTTTAATTCCACTAAAAACTAAAGATAAAAATGCACATATAGTAGTTAAAACCGTATAAAGAATTGGAAGGAACATTTTTTTACTTGTTTGAAATATAACTTCATTTTTTTTAAGTTCTGGAAATTCTTTTTTTAATTGTAAAAATCTTACAGTTACATGGATATTCATCGCCATGTTTAGTATAAGCATCAAAGCAATAAAATTTGATGAAATCACTGTCACTTTCCACCCAATCAATCCAAGCAAGCCAATCATTATTACTACTGACGTTGCACAACCCAACAATGGCATTAAAACCCATTTTATATTCTTAAAAATAAACCAAAGAGTGATAATTATAAAAACAAAAACCCCTAAACCAAATACTATGATGTCGTTTTTAATATAGCTCATCATATCATCTGCAATCATTGGTATTCCACCTAAATGTATTTTTGCATTTTCTCCATATTTGCTAATTACATCTCTTATTTCTGTAATGTTTTGATGATTTCTTAAGTTATATAAATTTTTATATTCCTCATACTCTTTAATAAATTTTTTAAAATTTAATTTATCTTCTTTAGATAACCCTACTTCTTTCAACTGATAAAAATACTGATCTTTTATTTTAATAAATTCTTCTAATCTTTCATCTTTTTTAAGATAAACCACTATGCCAGAGGTTTTACCATCTTCACTAATTACATAATTTCTATAGATAGGACTATTTATAATTTCATCAAAACCTCTTTTTCTATCAATTTCTGGATAAGCTAATGTTTTATAATTTGTAAGTCTTTCCATCAAACCCTCATCAGTACTTTTTAAGAGAGGAACATCAATGATTGTAATAACGTTATCAACCCAAGTTAATTTTTCAATTTTTGATTTAAGTAATTGGAGATTGAGAATGGTCTCTTTTTCTGTAAAATTTGAAATTGGTGTGTAAGTTAAAACTAAAAAATCCTTAGTGCCATAAGTTTCATTTACTTCTCTTAGATATTTTAAATCAGGATCCCCCTCAAGTAGCAAAGCATCAGAAGAAGCATCCAAATTAAAATTTTTTGAATGATAAATTGAAAAAATAATAGTTAAAATTAAAAAAAGAAGCGTTAATCTTGGAAAATCTATAATTATTTTTTTATAAAAACTAGCGAACATGTAAACATTTCAGATATATCCTAATTTATTTATAACTAAAGGGAAAATTTAGGTTAATTTTTAGTTAAATCTTTAAATTTTGTATAAATACCCTCAAATTCTACTTTAACAGTACCAGTAGGACCATGTCTTTGTTTACCCAAAATAATATCAGCTAAGCCATTAACATCATTCATTTTTGACTGCCATTCAGCGTGCTCAATTGAACCTAATTTCGGTTGCTTTCTTTCAAGATAATAGGCCTCCCTATAAACAAACATTACTACATCAGCATCTTGTTCAATTGACCCGGACTCCCTTAGATCAGCTAATTGAGGTTGTTTATCATCTCTTTGTTCTACGGCTCTAGATAGCTGAGATAGTGCTAAAACTGGAACTGATAATTCTTTGGCAAGAGCCTTTAAACCTTGAGTGATTTCTGAAATTTCTTGAACTCTACCTTCATGTTTATTTAAACTAGAACGCATCAGCTGTATATAATCAACAACAACTAGAGCTAAACCATGCAATCTTTTAATACGTCTTGCCCTGTTGCTTAAAGCGGCGATAGTAATTGCTGGCGTCTCATCAATAAATAAAGGTAAATTGTAAATATTTCTTGAAGTTTCTATATACCTATTTATTTCTTCTTCAGTAACCTTACCACGTCGTATATCATCTGATTTAATTTTAGCTTGTTCTGATAAAATTCTAGTTGATAATTGCTCTGATGACATCTCTAGTGAAAAAAAGGCAACAGCAGATTTTTCTTGCCTATTTAAAATATGTTGTGAGGCATTAAACGCAATATTAGTAGCTAAAGCTGTTTTACCCATCGAGGGCCTACCTGCCAAAATTATTAAATCTGATTTATGTAAACCGCCTAATTTTTCATCTAAATCAGTAAGACCAGTAGGCACACCAACAATCCCTTGATCACTTTGCATAGCAAGAGTAGCCATCTTTATTGTCTCGTCTAATGCTTTATTAAATTTTAAATATGATTGAGAAAAAGTACCTTTTTCCGCTAAATCGTAAAGAGATTTTTCTGTTTCTTCAATAATGGTTTCTGCATTTTTTTCCTCAGAATTTGCATTTAAAGTATCTGATGATAATTTATCAGAAACCATTACCAACTCTCTTCTTAGATACATTTCATGAATAATTTTTCCATAATCGATTGATTGTTTTACGGAGCCAGAAAATCTAGTTAGTTTAACTAAATATTCTGTACCACCCACATCACTGAGCATGTTATCTTTTTCAAAAAAATTTTTAAGTGTAATTGGATTTGCAATCATTCCTTTATTATTTAAGTTTTCAATAGTTTCATAAATCTTTATATGCGCAGGATCATAAAACATGTGTGATTTTATAATGACTGAAACTTCATCAATAATATCATTGTTGACTAGTATTGATCCAATAAGGGCTTGTTCTGCCTCTAGATTAGAAGGTTGCTTATTTTCAAGATTTTTTTGAATCGATTTTATTTCTTCCACTTGAGCAAGATAAAAGAATGCTTTTAATTTAAAAGAAAAAAGTTACACACTTTTTTTAAATTCTGTGGAGAAGTTATTTGGATTGTACTTTGTCTATCTTGATAGAAATATTTGCCTTAACTTCAGAATGAAAATTGATATCTATTTTATATAATCCAATTTTATTAAGTTCATCTTTTAATATTATTTGAGACGGACTAACTTCCGCGTTAACTTGGTCTTTAATCATGTTTGTTATTTCTTTAGGTTTTATAGAACCAAAAAGTTCCCCGTTTTCTTTACTTTCTTTATTGAAGATAAAAGTTTTATTTTCTACAATTTTTGCAATTTCTTTAAATTTATTTTTTGTCTCAGTATTTTTTTTATTTAGTTCATTTTTTTTTTTATTTACTAATTCAAGGTTATCTTTACTAAATCTTAAGGCTTTACCTTGTTTAAGAAGAAAATTTCTACCATACCCATTCTTAACCGTTACCTTGTCCCCAATATTTCCTAAATTAAGAATATTTTCTAATAAAATTATTTCCATTATATTAACCCTAAAATTTTTGCCTTTTTAATTTCTCTTGATAATTTTTTTTGTTTACTGAATGATACCGATGTTATTTTTGAAGATAAAATCTTTCCATTATCAGATATATATTTTTTTAGTAGATTAATATTTTTGTAATCAAGTAATGGAGCATCCTTTACGGAAAGAGGGCACTTTTT
>Ga0209335_10003827_pt1 | contig 14725 bp, 10 predicted proteins | sample COG_09_FD_184753 | JGI IMG/M metagenome (GOLD analysis project Ga0209335, IMG submission 184753) | Pelagic Microbial community sample from North Sea - COGITO 998_met_09 (SPAdes) (version 2) | ecosystem: Environmental > Aquatic > Marine > Neritic zone/Coastal water | place: Helgoland, sampling...
GTAGGGCGGGGGGTCGCCCGGGCTCGGCAGCTTCAGCGCGGGCGCGCGAGGCGCCGCTCTCGCTCACGCTCGTTGGTCTCGCGCTACAGCAGCGCGGCTTCGAGGCGGCCGAGGTCCCGATCGCCGTGGAGGTATGCCCGGGCGCACGGCTCGAGATGCGCCAGTGCGTGGTCAAGTCCCAGGTGTGTCCCGGCAGTGCCTGCTGTCGAGCGCCCCCCACAGGCCCCTGCTAGCATTCTCGCTGGACCCACCTCGCATGGCAAACACTCGTGCGCCATAACCGTTGATCACGCGCTCGCATGCCATAACCCGTGAACCTGTAGACTCTATACAAAACCCGGTGCCCAAACGTGAAGTGCTCGCGCCGTAGGCGCACTGCAACCCCTGACGGAACCGGTCGCACTTGTCCGCCGAGCGCGCTGACGCCCGAGCGCGCGGCAGGCTGGCTGCGGCATCGCGGTGCGAGGAGGGATGCTCGAACTCTTCGACTGCGACCTTCGCGGCTGTGGACAGTACGCCCTCTCGGTCGAGCTCGGCGGCACCGCTCAGGTCACCGGCGGTGCATTTACAATTAACGCATGGAGCGAGGTGTCGGAGGAGGAATCCGCTTTGCATGTGATTTCCGTCCCAGCACCCGTGTGGGCCGTGCCACGCGCGAGGATCGCGACAGGACTGACTTGCACCGCGCGGTGGTACGGTAGGGGCTTTTTTCACGCTTTGCACAGGGAGAGCAATTCGAGGACACTACAAAGAGCCAGCCCAACGGCAATCCAGACACGGAAACGCAGCAACCAGAGGCTCGATTTCGCATGCAGAGGCGCCAAACTAGAACAGCGCCAAAGCTCACCCCGGAAGAGGCTGCGATTATTTCTCCCGAAGCCAGCAAGCTCTCACCAGAGGGCCAAAGAGGGCACCCATCACCCTTCGTTGCGGTACGGCAGCAGCCGCAGCTTCTTTCAGGCATGGGAGCACGTGCCTTGACTGTCGACATGAAGGAGTTTACTGAGCTGTTCAAGTACCTCGGCTTGTGCGCCTCCAGTCTCGTAGCGCGCCTTTTTTGCCATCAAGCAACGCATGAGCTGCGGGATCAAGAACAGTGTGCGCGGGCGAGGCATTCTCTTATTGCACATGTCTGCTGGGGGTTTCTCTCTGCTTCGTATCAATTGTCAACTGAGAACGGGGCGCCTATCGGCAGGTATCCACTCCGCATGACAAAGTCAGATCTTACGCATTTGTTCGGCAAGCATGCCAACTCCGGCGTCGGCAATGCAGACGGGGAGATGACTTGGTTCGAGTTCAAGGTAACTTGCCCCGTCCTCCTGAGCTGCAGAACAAAGCGTCAAGGCTGTGCCTTGGGAACAGATGTGCCACCGGTTTTGCAGGATCTGCATGTGCGCTAACACCTGTGGATGTGAACAGCCATGTCTCAAGAGAATACTTGCGTCGCTCGGAATGGACAGTGTTAAGGTGAGTCCTCGCACTAGCAGACCGCCAGGAGTCCAAAGACGAGAGAGCGACTCGCTCGCTCACGGAGCATGATTGAGCGTTTTTAGAATGCGGGTAGCCTGGCGCAGTAGCTGCGAGCGAGGACTTGCGAGCGGCGACAATTCCTGACAACATCGTTCTCTGGCTGCTCAGGGCATTTCGGCGGCCAGCATTACCGAGGAACAGCCTGAGGATCAAGATGCAACATGGCGAATGTCGGACGGAGTGGTCGTGACGGGTGCAGGCTCGGCGTGCAAAATCACAGCAGCAGGGTTTTACAACGCCATGAACGGGATCACACTGCGTGCAGGCGCATCGGCCGAGTTGTCAAAATGCAGATTTGAAGGTTGTGGCCGCGGGAGTGCATTCGATTCTGCAATTGGAGCATATGGTCGTGGCACCACCGCGGTGATCGACGAGTGCTCGGTGCGTGGAAGTGAGACCGTCGGGTGTCTGATCAAAGGTGGCGCGTCGCTCCGCCTTTCAGAGTCAGTGCTGAGCAATATTGGGGAGAATGCAGTGCTTGCACACGGCCGTGGGACACGAGTGGAGCTCTTGAATAGCATTATCGAGGATATAGCGTGCGGAGCGATTCAAATTGGACAGAGCGCGACGCTTCAGGCTTCCGAGACCATATTTCGAGGCTGCGACAGGACATTCCCTGCAATTGCGGCCACGTATCTTGGCACCGAGGTGACATTGGTTGATTGCAAGATCGAGGACTGCGCGTTCGCGTTGTTGTCAGAAAGTGAGGCCGAAATCTTTTTGCGCGAAGCCCCTGGAGCAATTCAGGGTCTGCGAGTTGCGCGCCGAAAAGGGCACATTGATCAGCTCGACCGCTCTGTCGCTGCACTCCGCTCTATGGATGAATTGCAGCGGCAAGAAACGTTGTCCAAGTTGATCGATACGCAGAGTGAAATAGCAAAAGACTCTCCCGTCCCTCTTCAACCTCCATCAGCTGCGCTTCTGAACGGTATGAGCTCCCGCGCGCTCCTGCATGGCGGCAGCTCTCGCACTCTCGGCGTCAGCGCTCAAACGTCATGTTCTGGGCGACCGACATCTTCCGGGCGAACGACGTCTTCCGGGAAAGCTGCAACAAAGAAAAACGAAGAGATCGGCCGTGGGAAACGTGTACGCGCAGAGCGAGAAAAGGAGGTCGGGACTGCTCACCAGACTGCCGAGGACACCAGCAAGAAATCCGCGGAGGAAATGACGCTCAGGATGAAGGTTGATAGCAAAGAAGCTAAAGAACGCATGCGCAAGCAGAAAGAGCTGAATTCTGTCAAAGCAGAGCTCGGAGTACTGTTTGATCACGTCGCCGAATGTCTTGTGTTGCTGGATGCAAACTCCGGTGGCTCAGTCTCGCTGGCCGAGCTCGAGCGCGGTCTGAGACGTCTTGGAATCAACTTTGATTCCAAAAAGCTGCGCACTGACCTGGGCTTCTACGAACACAGCCTAGCCTCAGAGGAGATGGATGACTGGGACTTCATCTGCAAGTTTATCTGGCATCCGGTGGAAGCCTTTCCTGACAGCAATTGGAAGACTGCGCTCGTCGAAGCGCGCCGGAACCGCCGGCGCATCATGGACCGCTTCTGCAAGCGTTCGGACGGAATCGACCTCAAGGGGAAACAGGCGGACGAGATCGAGCAGCTCCGCAAAAAGGTGGAAACGACGCTCCGCGCGCGCGCCGAGATGGCGAGCGTGCTCGACCACGTGCTCCGCGACCGCGACTTTTCTATGACGCGGAAGAAGGGGCTCTTTATGTGCCACGCCGGCAAGCTCTACCGCGCCGGGACGCACGAGGCAAGTGCAGCTGGGGTCGGGACGTCATATTCAAAGGCGCCATCGGCAGGACAGCAGCTGTCTGCATCAGCCACGCTGGAGAGCAGCACGTGTTCTGCGGCACGCGCGATTCTCGCGCAGCAGCTCACGCAGCATCCCGCGCGATACGGGCTGCCTGGCATTGCGCCACAAGTAGGGCGTGTGGTGCGGTCACGGTTCCTTCAGACCCGCGGAACGAGCCGATCGGCCGAGGGGCTCGGGACTCGCAGTCGAAGCGGAGACGGTGGGGCAAGACCTAAGGAGGATGCACGCGAGAGCGTGGAAGGCGACACTCAGCTCGCCGTGGAACAGGCGGGGACGGACTCGACAGCTGCAGGCGACAACGAAAGTGCCCCTGACCAGATTTCTTCGAGTGAGATAGTGCCTGGGGCAAGTCCATCGAAGTCTTCTACTCCATTCGGACCGCCTAAGGCATCCAAGACCTCGCCCTTCGGTTCCAGAGTTTCCAAGATCTCCCCCTCTGGCGCATCCGAAATCTCGCCTTCCGCAAAGGATAAGGTTGGTGGAGAGACGACAGGCGAGCTCGCGGATACGCCCGTGGAGAGTGCCGGCGCAAAATAAGGGAAGTCTCAAAGCATCAACGTGGGAGGTGCATGGGAAGACGTACAAGAGAAAGTGAGGAGAGATTTTCTGTAAATCCCAACACAAACATTGCTTCTTGTCCTGCTTCCGAACCCACACAAGACACGCAGAGATGTGCTTTGCTCAAAAGTCAAGCGACTTCACTTGACGAAGAGCGCCGGCGGGACGACCTCCCCGACGCAATGGTCTGCTTGATGGGAATAGAAACGACGCTCACCTGCATGGCTGCAGCATTTTGGCTGCAGGGGTGTCAGAAGTTTGGACACTCACACTAGCACAAAGCGCCGGAGGCACGAGTCGCGTATTGCACCTGCACTGGACTTCCTCCTCACCAGCCCGCCGCTTCCGGTGTACTGCTCCAGTGATAAACCAATGGTCACGGTCCCAAAATTTTGGGGATTTCACGAGCCAACTTTAAATGGTGCGACCTGGATTGGTCGAAGTCTTCGCTGGGGAAAGAGTTGGATTGCATTCTTGAAACTTTGCAGAGGGGTGTTCGGACACGGAAACCCCTCCATCCTCGCGAGGGCCATTTTTAAGCTCTACTTTGTCATTTGAAAGCTTTGTAGCAACGCTGGTTTGTCCAACTTCTGCGCTTCGACGCGCATTGACTTTGATTGAAAGCGAATGGTGCTCGGTCAAAATGCCCCTCCCAATCGGAATTTCCTCGATGTGTCCAGGTAGTTCGCACTCTGCACACGAAGCATACTCTCAACACTTTTTAAGCTTTTCAGCTTGATAAAGAAGCGGCAGTGATTACTCGCATTTCAAATCCCGCAAAAATTCCGCGGAGGTCACACCGCGCTTACCCATTCGCGTGTCGTCTTGAAAATCGGACGAAGTCTCGAAGATTTCCTTTGTTGACCCATCCTGCGAGTGGCACCAATACCAGTTTTTGAGCAAAGAAGCTGCTGTTGCACTGCAAATATTTCAGCGGCAACGCTGCAAGCCGGAATATAGCGTCCTTCTCCATTTTCGTTGCTCACTGTCCAACCTTGAGGCAGATCTGAAACGAAACGTAGTGCCTTTCAGGAACAGGTTCCCTGCGCGCGGTCATGAGATTCGAAGTGCGAACTCAAGCTAGGTACTGGCTTTTGCCTCTGTTGCAAGCAAACAGTTTTCCTTGGTTACAACAGTACATTACGGTGAGCAGAGATTGAAGAGTGCGAACGATCGGCTCTGTGCGAAGTCGGCAAATTGCGGAAAAAGAATCGGTCAGATGCAGCACAAATACAGTAGTTTAATCTACATTGGAGAATTGAACAGACCCATAGATGACACAACGTCCCCTGTAGTTCGGGCAATCTTGGGCCTTGCCTCTGAGCCACCTGTCTTGTGAGGAGAAGGTGGTGTAGAGCTGAGCGAGATCAGTGTCAGTGCGTGAGGCTTGAGCCGTATTGAAACCTTAATCTCGCTGACAAGTTGATATCCATTGTCCTTCGTATCAGACAGAACAAAACTGCGGGAATGCAGACAAATGTTCTTCAGGTGGTGCAAGCAGGAATCAGCCCCTCAATGCAAAGGTCGGGCAAGCAACTAAAACCTGTATGACTCAATCAGATCCTTTTTGCGGCATTTTGCACTCGAATAGATCCCCTGAGGGAGCACAAACTCTTCGCTGAGTAGTCTGTTCATGAACAGTTTTTGTAGTTCGTTTGCACTTGGGTAGCATTGCACGCATCAGCAAAATGATGAACAGGTGTCGTAGTCTCCGGTGGGACGACACCACAATCAAACTTTGCAGAACTTTCTTGCGCATCGCCTCACATACGTCTTTCTTCAGCCACCTGCATGAGACTTCCGGTTCAGATCTTTCGGGACGAGTAGTTGTGCCCTGCACTGGCCAGTGTGTGCACAGTGCCGTGAAATCCTAACATCGTGGTGACCAGGATGAAGATATCGAAGGGGGCTTTCCTACTCAAGACGGCAACTTTGCTGCCGTCCCCTTCGGCCGGATCGTCCATCTTGTGCAAATAATTGCCTGCCATCTTCACTCGACAGAAGTTGTCCTTTGGTACCAGTCCTCGAGAGTAGAGGACCTCCGAAACTGTGATTGTAAGGAGATTCTGGATTGCGATGCTTGACTGCTTCTCAGTAACCTTAGTCTCCGTCGCTGTCGCCATTTTTGCAACTGATACAGGGTGCAGTGGGGTCAGATTTCACTCACGGGTTACGCGCATGGCGTCACCGCCCGTGATGCTGAGGGCCACCTTGTTCACGCAGCTTGTAGGAAGAAGAACACGATACCACCTCTCAAAGATTCAAGAAATGAAGCAGACTGGATTCCTTTCACCTTGTGTTTTTTTTCTGGCCAAAAAAAGAGGAACAATATATTTTTAATAATGAATAGCCCTCTAACCGTGCTGTGGATCGGCTGCTGCTCCGGCTGCACGGAGTGTGAGGGAGCGGTGGTTGCCTTTTCTCCGATGGACATGAGCGAGAATGCTGGCGAGAGCTGCTTCAGCGGGCAATGCTGGCAACGGCAATTTCGTCTAGAGTCCGCTTTTAATGGAACACGAATGCCAGCCCACTCGCTTCAGAGGAAGCGACACTCTGGGTCGCTGCACGTGCTTGGACTACGTGAAAATGAGACCCCCGATGCTTCATCTAGCGACCAGCTGCCAGATCGCGGGCTCCTGCCCCGCCAGGTCGCACTTGTGCTACCCAATCCATCATCCTGCGTGAACCCGAGCGCACTCTGTGTAAGAAACAGCACACTTGCACCCAGGCTGCACCTGCTTGCCAGGTGTTATCAGGGCGGCCAGGTCGGGGTGAGCCACCTCGATTGTCAAGGCTGCAGCGCGTCCTTCAAGCCCTGGCGAAAGCACATCCTCTTCTCCGGACGATCCTTGGCCTGAGGCGCAGGACCGAGTGGCCCAAGACGATGCAGGCGACAGAACTGGCGAGGATGGCGCAGATGCGGTTCTGCACGACAAGCTTGGCGCCTGGAGAGCTGCTTTTGGAGTGTGCTTGCGGCACAGCAGAAGACGCACCACCCCGGAGTCGGACGAGCCTTCCTCTGCTCCGCCTGCAGGTTGAGCCGCTCTGCGCGAAAAGAGCGGTCGCGCGGAACATCGCGGTCGTTCGCAGCGAAGAAGCTGCACGTTTACAGCTCCCGCAGGAGCGTGCTGCGAGATAACACCGTCAAGCACGCCGGGAGCACTCTGGAACAGAGAAAACATGCGTTGGAACCCCGTTCACGCGGAGCGTTAGAGGGGGCTTTTCACCTTGCGGCAGTGAAGTGCGACCCCCGTGGTCGAGTCTCCGAAGGATGGAAGCTTCCGACATCCCTCGACACGGCACCGTGGATGCCGCACGTCCTCAGTTACATTCCTGTCCGCATGCCGAGCGCACCACTGCGCCGCGCTTGCCCCTGTTGAGCCTTTGAGCCCGAAGCTAGCGCGCCGCCAGCACCCCTCCTCCTTGCATGCTTTGTTCGCCAAATCTACATGCTCTGCCTTGCGGTGTTTCCCGCAGAACAGCGCCCCCGTCTCTTGTTCTATACAACCCCTGGCCTTGAGAGCCTTACTATTTTCAGGACCCCTTACAGTGTCTCCCTCCGACGGCCCGGAGACATCACTCATGCAATCGGCCGAGAGGTACTTCACCAGTCTTGCATCTGTACCCATCTTCAGTTTGACCCCGCCTACTGCAGGGGCGGTGCCGATTTCTGTGCAGGAGAGCGCAAGAAACGTGTGGATGGGCCGAGGTCCAGGGTGTCCGAAGCGTGCAGCACGGCTGCAGTCTGGTGTGCGGCAGAGAGAGCGTGACTTTTGCATTCCAGGTAGACGATGAGCGGAACAGTGTGTCAGTCTGCCGCCAATAATGCTTCCCTTGCCCCTTACCGCTGATTCCAGCTTTCCGCCTCGATTTTCTTGCCTTGCACCCGAATCAGTCGGACAATCACGTGGAACACCATACGTTGGCCTTGCGCAGCACCCACGAACGGTGCAGTGTGGTGTCGTAGCGCCAGTTGTGCTCGTTGGCCTGTGCGCTGCACAAAATCGTGCCCGCCCCTCTTGTGCAGCCCCGGCGAAACTGGGAGTCTTTCTGCACCCCTCCGGATGCTCGCAGCTGCGCCGTCCAGGGCTGATGTTCCGTCGTGTTTCGACGCCGGTCGCATTTTTTTCAGCTGCTTGAGCAGAGGTACCTCTGGCACGAGCAACACGAGCAGCCCATGGCTGAAGCGACGACATGCCCGGAAGACGATGCCGGGCGCAGTACCGCGCTGCGGGGTCTGTCAGGTCTGCCCAGGTACCAAGAAGGCCGCAGCCCTCGATATGCCGGCACAGTCCATGCCGGTGCTTGCGGTCCACGAATCCGCACGGCGCATGCTCGGCGCAATGCGTGAGAAAGCGACTCTGTTTCTGAGCGGCAGGCACAGTCTGAAAGTCGCAGGGTGAACTCTCGCGAGGGGGACCGTACGAGGCAGTCTTCTCACAGGACAAATGCCGGCATACGTATCGTGGAGTTCTCACGGAAGGGATTCGTTTCGATCGACTCGTTCTTGCAGCTAGCTCAGGGAGACCGGTCTGGGAAGCTCCGGAACGGGCCGCGACTCCATCCTGGCGCAACTCGAAATGCATGTCCTCGTTTGTAGACTCGAATGGGCTTCTACCGGCGAACGCAGAGGAACCGATGGTATCAACAAGCAGTGTCGCTGATATTTGTGATCGTAACGTGCTGAGCCTGCTTACAGCGTCGCTAACATCCATCCTAAGCATTGCAGAGTGATGATCACCGACGTCCAGGACTGGTTCCGTTGCGATTGCAGTCTGCAGCGGAGACACAGCAAGCAGCAAGCCCAGCAGCACCCAGCCACACATCCCTGGTGGCTGCCCCCGAAGTAAGAGCGGCATCTTCGTGGTCACATCTCGTTTTCTACCCACATTCATAACGCCGGCGCGGTCCGGTGGGATCCTCCCTTCAGAGGTCATTCCGTCGCTGCAGGTCACCCACTGGACGCCCGCAGAGCCGAACGGCACCTCCGTTTGCAAGGTAGAGAGGGGTCTCTTCTAGATCAATCTGAAGAGACTGGAAGCATCATGTCCTCCAGCAGAACCCGTACGGAGGAACCGTAACCGGCTCGCCGCCGCCAAACCGGTAATACTTCCCATTCAAGGCCGGGGAAAGCGGGGGGGGCCAAAAACAAGTTTTAGAGTAGAGGAGGCGATGACTTTCGGCTCGCCTACGATTTCAACCTTTCGGAAGCTCTCAGGCCTGGATTCAGTCCCCTCGTTCGGAGGAAGGGGAGACGGCGAGGCAGGATGCAAGCGCGTAATGTCCTGGTCTGTCTGGCGATTCTCTCTCTTGCGATGTGTGCGGCCAACGCACACTCCCCAATCATCTGGGTTCTTGTGCCTCTCTCGGTGAGCTTCTGCCAACCCAGCTCGATAGATGGGTCCCATCTCCACGTCCAGCGGTGGCCGTGCCATTGCTGCACCAAGTGCGTGAGACCGCCACAGCGGCAAAATGGGCTATTTACGTTAGGGTGATTTGATGCTGAGTATGCACCGTCTGAGCAGCTTATTGCCTCGGTCGCGATTTTCGTCTCAGTCTACTTCAGATGGAAGCGTGGGATCGAGATCTTCATCTTCCTTCAGTCTACGCTCTTTGTCTTGCCCCGTTCGCTTTGACCCCGTGGCCTTGAGAATATCATAACTGACTGTGCAAATGCGTGTTTGTTTATCAGTTGACCACTCTCATAGTGTTCGTTGTGATTCTCGCCACAAGGTGGATCTCAACTCCCGCATGTGTTCTCTCTTGCACTTTTGCCGCAATGGTGCCATTACTCAGTAAGTATGCATACTTGCTAAGAATTCCATGGGCAGACGAGAGACGGGACGCTTGGATGAAATGATCTTGTACGTGTTAGAGATGCTAGCCTTCGCCGCCTCGGTCCCCACCCTCCTTTTCTCTGCAACCTGACCTGTCGGATTCTATCTTGTAGACTGTCTTTTCGAGAGCCCTCGGTTCAGCAGGAAGTATTCAGAGCTGAATATTGGCGGGCACGCAGGCTGCGACGGCACTTTGGGTCCTGAGGGAGGTGGACGAAAAGAAATCTGGGGCTGAACGTAAGAGCCTGATTTCGCGGCTGTCGGGGAGTACTGTCCCGCTCAATTCTTGTGGGTCCTCCAGAGAAACCGCTCAGCAGATAATCAACGTATTGTCCAAAAATGGGGCAAGCCCTGTCCTTGAGTACAAGCGACGATTGCAATTAGTGCATGACCGACATCCTAACGCAGATTTCAAGCGTAAGAGCAAGCAAGAAGCTAGCAGTGAAGACGGGGATGGATCAAATGAACCAAGGTAAGTTGCTACTCGCCCTCAGATACAAGGCCCTGATGTACGATTCAGGCTTGCAAAGCAAACAGTGTATGTTGCATAGGGTAGGCTGAAGGAGCATTCTGAGAATCCTTTGTCTTTTCGCAGAAAAAGCTTCTACGAGCGCTTGACGGGGCGATCGGACTAGACGGCGTGCGAGTGGCTTTGTTTGAAGGAAAGTGGACCGCGTGTACGCGTGTGCAAGAGAGTAAAAGTGCCTGGGCCCACTTGCGTATCATCCGGTGCCCTCAGTGGATGCACATCGCAGCACGCTGGCAGCTAGTCTGTTCCTTGTTTTACGTATTCCGGCAACGAGAGTACTGGCGTGCTCAATGAATCCTGCACTTTCCCCTGTTTTCCATAAGCATCGCGTTTCGCAACCCATGACTCGGATGCGTACCTCGCCGTATCTCACGGCGGACGAGCTCCCGCGAGTAGAGACTCGAGGTTGGGGGTGATCAAGAGGCGCCCGTGAAGGTCTCCGAGGTGGTAAAGATCATGCGAGTCGTCCTGCCGTGCCACCACCTGCCCACCAGCGAATCGATCAAGGTGCTTCCAACGAGCCAGTCTCGACATCGTGCTTACGTGCACTGTCTTCCTCATTTCTCTGGCTGTGCATTTTCCTGGCACGTTCAAGGGCTGCACGTCATGTCTCGGACCTGCTGCAGAAAATTGCTCTGCGCCGCTTCTGAGACGTTGAAAGTCACCGCGCCAAGCTTGAGGGTCACCTTCCCCGACTTGTGTACGCACAACTTGCCCATGCGACCTGCAGGCTGCGAGTGCAGGTGCACGATTCAGTAGCTGCGCTACATGGTTCTCACTGGTAGACTTTGGCTGCAGACATCCAACATGAAGATTTTCTGATGGGGCGCGGCCAAAAGGGGAACGTATACCAAATTGGTGAGAGGATTCGGCGTTCGTGGAGCTGCGAGTGGATCGCCCTCCTCTGCGACTCCCATAGCGCGGGCGCCATTAGATCGTGCGCTACCTCCACGCGCAGCCGCCTCAGCGTCTGCGTCTGCGTCGACGTCCTCGTCCATCGCGTTGAGATTCCCCTCTGGATCTTCCGCGATGGGGAGAGTGTGGGGGAGCTGGAAGAGAAGTAGGCGATCTGTCGGCTCCCCGTCCTCGTCCAGGCCAGGTGATAGGAGCTCCTGCAACAAGCGGGGTTCAACGCGTTGAGCTACAAATTCTCAGGGAGGAAGGGTTACTGGTAGGGCCTGGCACCGGAGCGGAGTAGGGCTTGGACTCCTTCACGACGAACGCCGAGTGAAGGCCCATCGCGACCGGATTGTCCTGAAAGCGTGCCGACCTGGAAAAGTTCGACCGCCATTAGAAGTGCGGCGGGGCTCTCCAAGGTACGCACGCCGGCGCGAATATGGGCGAGGGTCAGCGGGCAACGATTGCTACTCTATCTTTCTGAGCTCGTCGACCGTGATGGGAGGATCCAGCATCGCAAGATTGAAAGTCTTGTTGTTGATGATTGTGCGGAACCTGCGCCGTGCGAGATCTGGCAATTCACAAACGATTTGCTACGGTTCAAAACAGCATCTGGAGAGCCCCCACACCCGTGAACACACCGTTGTTTCCCAAGGATGCTCTCCGCAAGCTTGTTCGAAACGCCTTTGACGGCCTTTCGTATCCGTGACCACGTGACGTCCTCTTCTCCAACCTGGCCAACGTGAAATCGTGACGATTTTCAGCGATTTCATGTGCACCAGTGATGCCCAACATACTAGGTTTTGGATGATCACCATCATGTGATCCGGATCCCATGGCTTGTGCGGTGTTAATGGAAGTGTGGTGGGCATGGGGCCCATGTTGTCCGGAGGCTCCCCGTAGATATCGCCGTCCTCTTCCCCTGGCGGAGGCGAAATTTTAACGTCACAGCACCATATAGACCTCTCTTTTGGAAGGAGACTGGGGTTTACTGAGCCCGCCGGCTGCCATTGACTCCGAACTGGTAGCACCACCGACACCGCCGCTGCTGCTGCTGCCCTTCCGAACTTTCACCCAGGCCCGAGGGAGATGTCATGCACTGCCCCTGTCGCTCCGCAGGAGGCATGCCCGAAAATACAGAGGTCTAGGCTGCGGATCAAGGTCAAGGATAAATTGAATACGCACTTGAGGCACTTCGCGATGCAACACTGCTGGCCGGCATGCTGTTGGCCGGCTGCTTTCCTCCGCCGGTACCCCGGAACATCACAACATGTGCTTGTGCTTGATGCCCTCCTCTGCCTCCCCTTCCCCGCCCTCTTCCACCGCCGTCGCGCCCCTCTCTGTTGACGCTTCGTACGGAAGTGCTAGCTACAGCGGCGCCGCTATCTGCTCCTGCTGCAATCCTCTGCAATGAAAACCAGCAGGCTGCGCAACGAATTAGCCGTGGCGGGCGCGTACCTTCTGCTGCTGCCCTGCTCGACGATTCTACCCCCAAGGCGGCTTTCGGCGCTGCCTCGCCCGCCTCAGTTTTGATCTTAGCCTGACCCTTAGCAGGAATCTTCGGCGCGAACCGGCCATGCCGGCGTGGCACTCCCTGGAAGGACCGTATTGCAGCTTAGACAAGCTCAGAGCCTGAACAGTAACATATTTCTCAACCGTACACGTGAAAGCATAAGACCCGCATGCACACTGTGCATGGCTCAAGATTTAGTGCTCGTAATGTGCTCTGATCTATGAATCTTCTAGCAATCAAGATTCCTCCGTATCGTACAGGATATGTCAGGCATAGCAAACTTGCGTTCTCGATTGTTACCTCCTGCAGAGTGAGGTCCTTGTTTTCAAGGCGCGGAAGCCGCTTTGGAGCACCACCACCACCACTTCCGCTCCCGCTATCCTTTGCGTCTCCCATTTTGAAGTCCTGCTCGTCACACTAAGAGCACACGGCTCGTACCGCTCCCGTGGACACCCAGCCGCGTGAAATGATGCGCGAAAGCCTCCCACGTCCAGATTCCAGAAGAGCCTTACGCAACCTGCCTCGACATCGACTGTGAGTCCAAAATGCTGTGCAAAGACTGTTGAATCGGGAAAAAGCACATGATGTCGTGGGGCACGAATCCCGGAACTCGTGCCTCGCCTTCCCCGCACAGGCGCGAGTTTATGAGAAGAGCGCTCAGCGGAGGTATCAAGTTCCACCAAGGTAGGTCACAGCCTGGCTACCTACTCTTTTATAACCATCACACAAGGCCCCCGCGTGAGACTGGCCCACCGAGGTGCCACAACCCAAGAGAAGACACAGCGACTGCGGGACGTCACTGAAAGAGGAGGTGCACGCTGAGCAGCGACTGACAGGTGAAAGGCATCAAAATTGATACCACCCTTGCATGAAGGGCTCAAACTGAGTTCTGTAGTTGTGCTGACAAATGCTATTGCAACCAAAGACGCACACCCAGGCGCCTTGTGGGCTGGGTTGTGCCGAGCGGACGGATCGACACTGGGGTGCTTTCTGGGACAGGGAGGATGCATATCGAACCGGACAGCACAAAAACCAACACTAACTTCCACAATATAGGGTTTTCATCCTGAAAGGCCCACGCAGAGCCCACCTGGATCAGCAGAACGAGATTGGGGCGCAGGGGCTGAGCAGCCAGCACTCGGGCAGGTTCCGCGGGCTAATCCACCCCCGGTTCACATCCCAAATCAGGGAGCCGTGCCCAGCAAAAGGTCCCTAAAAACAAACAATTTACAACACAATAATAGACTAACCCCAGCCGAACGATTCTAGTCTACCGGGCATCTAGGATAGGATCGGATTTCCGTAGGTTTGTCGAAGAGTTCGGCCGCTCCAGCTGTCCTCGGGGAGGTCGCGGTGAGCGGGGTCCTCAGTCAGGTTTTCCTGGCTACAGGCCAACTGGCCGCTGGCCATGGATAATGAGACACTGGTCCGGCTGCTTCAGCAGCAGCAGCAGCAGCAGCAACCACAACTCTTTGCTCAGCAGCATGGGGTCGGGAACCTCTCTGGGATGCTACAGCTGGGGCAGGACCAAATACAAGCTGCCGCGGTGGCCAAGGTAGCGCAGCAGCCGACTATGGAGAATCCGTTGGTGCAGGCTGCTCTGATGCAGCGCTTCGGTGCCTCCATGGGGAACATTGACATGCACCAGCAGCAGCAGATCCTGCAGCAACATCAACTCCTGCAGCAGCTGGCTGTCATGTCTCAGGTTGCCGACCCTCCCTCCGATGCCCCGACGTGGGCACTCGGCACGCACGCTCATTTGCGACACGGTCTCTCTCGAGTGTATCGCAAGTTAGTTGCATACAATCTGCAAAACAGCGGCGCTCTTGAGAGTCGAAAGTGCCTGATTACCTTGTCATATCTTGACACAAGCGCGCTCGCTGACAATACAGTCCTTGCTCCCTGCCGCAGCAGCAGCAGGCGCAGCAGCTACAGCAGCAGCTACAGCAGCAGCAGGCGCAGCAGCAGGCGCAGCAGCAGCAGCAGCAGCAGCAGCAGCAGCAGCAGCAGCAGCAGCAGCAGCTACAGCAGCGCCAGGGG
>Ga0209335_10003830_pt1 | contig 14719 bp, 13 predicted proteins | sample COG_09_FD_184753 | JGI IMG/M metagenome (GOLD analysis project Ga0209335, IMG submission 184753) | Pelagic Microbial community sample from North Sea - COGITO 998_met_09 (SPAdes) (version 2) | ecosystem: Environmental > Aquatic > Marine > Neritic zone/Coastal water | place: Helgoland, sampling...
ATGTATCTTATTTCCACTCAATGCGTGGGGTGCCTATATCATGGGCTTACTAATGGCTTATGAACATTTAGATCCATTCAAGATGCTTGTGTATTCTATTCCTTTCAACTTTTATCCTATTCTTACCTTATTCTTCTTATTCTATTTGGCGTATACAGGAAAATCCTATGGCCCCATGCGAGCATTTGAACAACATATCAAAGAGGACATAAAGGAAGAAAAAGCTGTTATTCCATCGGGCAATCCCCATTTAATGATTTGGCCACTAGCTGCAATGGTTCTTTCCATGCCTTTCTTTTTGGTTTACACAGGTTGGAAAGATCCTTTTACAGGTGACTTGAGTGCTGCTATCTGGAGCAGTATTGGCAATGGCTCAGGAAGCAGTGCGGTTACTTATGCTATCGTATTTGCTTTGTTTACAGCGGCGCTTTTGATGGGAGTACAAAAAAAAATCACACTAGCAAACTTTTTTAGTGAATCCATAAAAGGCATGAATGACATGCTAGTTATGGCAATCTTAATGGTGCTGGCCTTTGCCTTAGGAGCCTTATGTAAAGAATTGGGAACAGGAATCTATGTCGCTCAAGTCACCTCCTACTGGCTTTCACCAGGTATGGCTCCCTTTGTTCTTTTCATCACAAGTTGTTTCGTTGCCTTTTCAACAGGTACCTCTTGGGGTACTTTTGCCATCATGATCAGCATCGTCGTGCCTTTAATTGAAACCATGGGATTGCATCCCTATTTAAGCTTAGCCGCAGTTTTAGGTGGAGGTGTTTTTGGAGACCATTGTTCTCCTATATCTGATACGACGCTCATAGCTTCGGTAGCTACGAAAAGCAATCATATTGATCACATCAAAACACAATTGCCCTATGCTCTCTTCACAGGGGGCTTAGCAGGGCTTTTATACCTTATTGCAGGCTTTTTATTCACTTAAAATCGTCACTAAAAATACTTGGGACTACTTCACGCAAATTGTATTGACTTGCCATGACTTCTCCATAAGCACCTGCCGAACGAATGGCAAGCATATCCCCCCTTTTAGTTTCTGGCAATGAAAGGTCCCTCGCAAAAGCATCTGACGTTTCACATATGGGTCCAACAACATCATAAACAACCGACCCTTCTTGTGAAGAGAGATTTTCAATAAAATGAAAGGAGCGATATAAGGCCGGTCTGATCAATTCAGTCATACCTGCATCAAGAACCATAAAACTGGTCCGCTCAGCCGGTTTAATATACAAGACACGAGCAATCAAAGAGCCACATTGAGCGACCAAAGATCTACCCAATTCAAAATGCAAGGTTTGATTTGGCAAGAGGGCTAAATTCTTCTTAAAACAGTCAAAGTACCCCTTAAAATCAGCAATGGAATTTGCCTCAGGCTGATCATAATCGATGCCTAAACCCCCTCCAACATTGATATGAGGCAGTTCAAATGAATGATCAAGTAACAAACGTTGGACCTCATTGCACCGATCTACAAGTTCTTTAAATCTTGAAAGATCCATTATTTGAGAACCTATATGAAAATGAATGCCTATAAATTCGGTATGTTCCAAAGATTTTATCAAAGGAATGGCTAAGTTGAGCTCTTCTAAAGTGATTCCGAATTTGTTGTCACGCTTGCCTGTCGTAATGTACTCATGGGTATTTGCATCCACATTTGGATTAATTCTCAAAGCATATCGAGTTTTTTTACCCGAAACGCCAGATAACTGATCCAATACTTTCAACTCTTGCAATGATTCAACATTAAAAGCGAAAATATCGTGTTCTAATCCTAATTTAATTTCTTTGTCTGTCTTACCCACTCCAGCAAATAAGATATTTCTAGGATCAAAACCCATCTCAACCGCTCTATTGACCTCATTTCCACTCACACAATCAGCCCCCAACCCAAACTTCAGCACTTCCTTAAGAATACGTCGATTAGAATTTGCCTTGAAAGCATAATGAATCTGGTAGGGTCCATTGCCTAAACCTTTCTGAGCCGTTTTGATGGTCTTTTGAAGGAGGTCTGTATCATAATAATAAAATGGCGTTTCAATAGATCGAAAATGATCTGAATTAGTATAAATTGACATTAGCTGCAATATTTTTTCTTAGCAATAGATGAACCCTCGACATTGAGACGTTCTGCATGACTAAAATCTTCACAGGCCGATTCAACCTTCCTCAAAGAGATTTTTAAAGCTCCACGATAATAAAAGGCATCCCCGTAATCAGGATTTAACTTAATGGCATTTCCATAAGACTTGAGTGCATCGTCGAAATAACCCATTTGATGTGCTCCTTTGGCAAGCCAGAAATGAGATTGTGCAAAATCAGGGCCCCACTTGACGGCTTTTTGAGCTGCCAATACAGCTTGCTCAAAATCTCCTGACTCATATTTGACCTTAGCTATACTGGTTTGTGCTTTAATGTTTTTCTTGTCTAATTCTAGTATTTTTTGAAAATCATTCAAGGCATTTTCATATTTGCCTATTTCCTCAAAACTCCTACCCCTATTATATAGTAGAGCTACAGTAGGTCCGTGTCCAGACAAATAATTAGAATAAGAAACAATCGCCTCATCATAGGCCCCTTGCTCAAAATAATCATCTGCAACTTGTGTGTGCCCTGCACAACTCCAAACGGCGAATATCAGAAAAAAATTAAAATATTTCATATCTTAAGTCTCACTTGTTAAATATTAAAGATTACTCATAATCTTTACTAAATTTAATGTTTTTATAATCTATTATGGTGCAAGTGGCATGTCCAAAAAACATTTGTGCTTCGATCTTAAGCGGCAGCTGATCTTTGTCTGCAGAAATCCAAGCGGTAATCGGGGACTCTCCCCTAAAAATATCATTGTCAGGCAGAATGGGCTGCACTTGATGTGCCATTCGTTTGCCAACCTTAGATTTTAGTAGTTTCTTACCCTTATAAATCAAACCGAAATCATAAAAGATCTCATCATAAAAGGCTTTGAACTTTATGGTATCACCTGACCTTAATTTATTGAAATCTATATTTCTCAACTTCAAGTAGCCACTCATCAAATCATTCATATCCCCCTCATAACCAAAATACAGAGTAGATTTTTTCTTTTCTTTTCTAACCTTATCTACCTTAATTCGATGTGCCTTTTTATCAAAATAAACTTCATCTCGACGAGTATACCTCCCCTCCTCTATGTCTGAATAAGATGCCAAAGGCAGTAAATCTGACTTTTCTATGAAAGCCCCCCAAGTATCATCCACTCGGGTAAATAAACTCAGAAAACCCGCCGTTTGGCCTGATACCTCTACCTGATAACAGTCCTCATCATAAACCATCGTATCTAACACTTGTAGTGAAGCGAATCCTACTGTAAACCAACCATAATTCAAATTGAATTTTAATTGCTCTCCTGAGATAAAATTATGTTCAGATGACAATTTTTGAATTGCTGTCTGGGCGATACTATAAGTACCCATGAGTCCAAACAAAAGAATAATATGAATTCTAATCAACCTAAATAAATATTAACATCCCAATCAAAAGCCTATATCTCCTTCAAAGCTAAGTTAAACAGCAACGTTATTTTCTCTCAAGGCTGCGTTTAACGATGTTTTCTTGTCTGTACTTGCCTTTCTTTGTCCAATGATCATGGCGCAAGGTACATTAAATTCGCCTGCAGAGAATTGTTTTGTATAAGACCCCGGTATTACCACAGACCGCTCAGGTACATAGCCCTTGTGCTCCACAGGCTCACTCCCCGTCACATCGATGATCTTAGAGCTGGCAGTCAAAACCACATTGGCGCCAAGTACTGCCTCTTTACCTACCTTAATTCCTTCAACTACAATGCATCTAGAGCCAATAAAAGCATCATCTTCAATGATAACAGGAGCCGCTTGCACAGGCTCTAAGACCCCTCCAATACCTACCCCTCCACTCAAGTGAACATTCTTACCTATTTGGGCGCAACTTCCTACTGTCGCCCAGGTATCTACCATGGTACCCTCATCTACATAGGCACCAATATTGACGTAAGAAGGCATTAAAATACAACCTTTACTAATGAATGATCCATATCTAGCTACTGCATGCGGCACGACACGTACTCCCAATAAATCATATCCCGATTTTAATTTTATTTTATCGTGAAATTGAAAGGGTCCCACTTCGATAAGTTGCATTTTCATTAAAGGAAAATACAAGATCACGGCTTTCTTGAGCCACTCATTTACTTGCCATCCGCCATTTACGGGCTCCGCAATTCTTCTGCGTCCGATATCAAGATCATCCACCACCGTTTTGATGGCAAGAATAACTTCTTTTTTGACAAGCATCGACCTATCGACCCAAGCGTTTTTTATTAGTTTCTCTAAATCCATAAACAGCAATATTATTATTTTAACTTCTACATTTCACCATCTTTCATCTTAACCTTTAAAAAGTTAAAATAATTCTGTCACGAATCTAATCACCCTTTTTATTTAAGCAATGATTATATGAAACAATATAGATTAAATGTATGAAATTAATCATTAATGAAATTCATTTATTCAGTATTTTGAAAAAAAATGTAATCAAAACAAATTCAAAAATTCCTACTAAAATAGGAGCCTTATTAAATAAGTCATGCTTTTTTTACGCGCCTTAAACCTATGAAATGATATTCTTTCACGACTAGATTTAATATCATTACCAGAATTATATCCATTCTTACACGCTTAAAATATTTTAATAAATATCATCTTTTACATTAAATTAATGTACTCATATCATTGAAAATAAAGTTATTATAATTTTTAAATAAGTATATCTAAATTAATTTTTAGATTAGTCTAAAAATTTAATTAGCTTTGACTTATGAAAAAGTCTCTTAGTCTTACTGAAGAAAATTACATTAAGGCTATTTTTCAAATAGGAACTACTCCGGAGTCCAATGTCTCTACCAATGCTTTGGCTGATAATTTACAAACAAAGCCTGCCACTGTAAGTGACATGATCAAAAAGCTTTCTCATAAAAAATTAATTTTTTATGAGAAATATAAGGGGGTTACTTTATCTGCATCAGGCTCAAAAGAGGCCTTAAAAATTATAAGAAAGCATAGATTGTGGGAAGTATTTTTGGTGAATCATTTAAATTTTAAATGGGATCAAGTGCACGAAATTGCGGAACAATTGGAACACATAAAGTCTTCCGAATTGGTCAATCGATTGGATGACTTTCTTGGAAATCCAACCATCGATCCACACGGAGATCCTATACCTGATGCAAACGGTCAAGTTCAACTAGGTCCTTCGAAGTTATTATCCGAAATGACCTCTCATGAAAATGGAATCATAGTAGGTGTGAAAAATGAAGATCCCCTCCTCTTGCAGCATCTAGATAAAATAAATGTCCGACTAGGGTTACACATTGAAGTAACAGAGGTCAATGATTTTGATCAATCCATACAGGTTAAATTGGCAGATTTAGGTACGATGTTTCTTTCCGAAAAAATTACTTCTCAAATATTAATTGCAAAAAATTTATGACCCTGCATTTAAATTTAGAAAAATTATTTGCTTCCCTACCTACCCTGTTTAATAAAGGTTATGTATTCTTATTTTTTACTGCTCTTTTAATTGTGTTTTTTATCCTCAAAAAATATCAGTATTTGCTGCGGTCGCTGCTTCCTTTTAAATATATCGAAAAATCTATCACTGAAGATCTACTCAAACAGCTCTATCATATAACGTCGGGTCAAAAGATCACGGACTTTAGGATGCTTTCAAGAGCCTTAAAAATACCAGAACGAAAAATATTAAAAGTCTTTGAATCAATGACTCAAAACGGACTGATCTATATATCTGACGGCCATATTACGCTGACCAAAACTGGGAAAAACTATGCTCTAAGCATCATCAGAATTCATCGATTATGGGAAAAATATCTTTCAGAGAAAACTGGTTTTGATAAATCCCTATGGCATGACTTGGCAGAAGCTAAAGAGCATCAATTATCAAAGGAAGAAACTGAGGCACTTTATGAAGAACTCGGGAGGCCTCGATTTGATCCACATGGTGATCCTATTCCCACTGCTTTAGGCGAAATGATTTCGGAGATGGGTACCTCGATTGTAGGCATTCCCAAAGGAACCGTTGCAAAAATCATACACATTGAAGATGAGCCTAAATCAATTTATCGCAAGATTATCAAAGAAAAATTGCATGTCGGTGCACATGTTAAAATACTCACCTCTGACGATCATCATATCATTTTTGAGTCTGAAGGACACTCCATTCAATTGTCTACTATCGTAGCTAGCAATATTCAAGTAGTGCTTTTAAACTCACAAGAGGCGTACGAAGAAGGCAAAGTGCGTCTTTCTAGTTTGATCGAAGGGGAACATGCAACGATTTTAGGTATTTCTAGCGAATGTAGGGGTGCCAACCGGCGCAGGTTACTTGACCTAGGATTCATCAAAGGTACTTTGCTTACTATAGAGTATATGGGGCCTAACCAAAACCCAAGAGCTTATCGACTCCGAAATACTTTAATTGCCTTGAGAAATGATCAAGCTGATTTCATCCTGATTGAAAAAACCCAATATGACAGAACTCGAATCTTGTGATTCATGTGCGCTAAATAATTCAGCACAACTACTAAAGCTGGGCATTAATGTAGAGAATGCTGACTACGTCATTGCCTTGGCTGGTAACCCCAATACAGGTAAAAGCACGGTCTTCAATGCCCTTACTGGACTCAAGCAGCACACGGGCAACTGGCCTGGAAAAACTGTTACCCGCGCAGAAGGAGGCTACCGCTTTAAAGATCACAAAATGAAGCTGATTGATCTACCAGGAACCTATTCTTTGTTATCTACCTCCCAAGATGAAGAAATTGCAAGAAATTTTATCCTTTTTGGCAAGCCGGATGTCACCATCATTATAGTCGATGCTGCTAGAATAGAAAGGAATCTCAATTTAGTTTTACAAATACTCGAAATCACAGATCGCGCCGTGCTTTGCCTCAATCTTATGGATGAAGCGCTCAGACATCATATTGATATCGATGAACGGACCTTAGGCAAAGAACTGGGTATTCCCGTCGTTAAATGCAGTGCCATTAAGAAGCAAGGTATCTCTGAATTGATCAGCACTGTACATCAAGTGGCTATGCGGCAAATCATCTGTAAACCTTACCGCATCAAAGGGCTCTCAAAACCTGCCCAAAAAATGGTCGACAAATTAGATAAAAAAATAAGAAAAAACTATCCCGGACTACCCAACAGCAGATGGATTGCCATGCGACTCTTAGATGCAGATGCAGATATTATTAAAGCACTTAAAAATGGCGATTTTATAAATCATTAGCATGGAAAACAAAGATATACAAGACCTCTTGGATCTGGCCTCTGAGCTCAGATGGGAAGTTGGGGAAAACTTTCATGATACTTTGGTCGAAGGTATTTATGCTGATGCTGCTCACATTGCCCAAAAGACAGAAATTAAGATAGGAGAACCCAATCCTTATAATTTTGAAAGAAAATTAGATCAAGTACTTACCAGTAAAAAATACGGCTTCCCCATAATGATTCTAATCCTTTCGATCATTTTATGGCTGACGATTCAAGGAGCAAATTATCCATCTGGCTTATTGGCGAGCTTCTTTTTAGAGTTTCTTCATCCCATACTCAAGACAGGAGCTTCCCAAGTAGGTCTTCCTTGGTGGTTAGATGGTTTTCTCATCGACGGAGTCTACTTGGCCTTGGGTTGGGTCATCTCGGTGATGCTTCCCCCTATGGCCATCTTCTTCCCCATGTTTACCTTGCTCGAAGATTTTGGTTATTTGCCCAGAGTGGCTTTCAATCTCGATTCATTATTCAAAAAGTCTGGTGCACATGGTAAACAAGCTCTCACCATGAGTATGGGATGGGGTTGTAATGCTGCAGGCGTAGTCGCGACTCGTATCATTGACAGCCCAAGAGAACGGCTCATTGCCATTATTACTAATAACTTTTCACTCTGCAATGGCCGATGGCCCACCCAAATATTGATCGCTACTATTTTTATCGGCGCCTTGGTACCCGATAGTTTTTCAACTATTCTGGCCAGTATAGCCGTCATTAATATCGCTCTTTTAGGTATCGGATTTACTTTTTTATCCTCATGGATGTTGTCAAAAACCTTATTAAAAGGAGAAGTCTCCACTTTTGCCTTAGAATTACCTCCTTACCGTCCTCCTAATCTCTGGACTACCCTTTATACTTCATTGATTGATCGAACTTTAATCGTATTATGGCGGGCTATGGTCTTTGCGGCGCCTGCAGGTGCCATCATCTGGTTGATTTCCAATATTTATGTGGATAATTTAAGCTTGGCTAACATTACCATTGATTGGATGGATGGTTTTGGGCTATTTTTTGGCTTGAATGGAGTCATCTTATTGGCCTATGTGGTAGCCATTCCTGCCAATGAAATTGTCATTCCCACTATTTTGATGCTTACCGTTGCCCACCTAAATCTCATGGGTGCAGGCGATGGCGTCATGTTTGAGCTAGAATCGACAACAGAAACGGCTGCCTTGCTCCACGCGGGAGGTTGGACCCTGCTCACAGGTATTAATTTAATGCTCTTTAGTCTGCTCCATAATCCATGCAGTACGACTATTTATACTATATACCAGGAAACTAAAAGCTGGAAATGGACCGCATTTGCAAGTATTATGCCGGTGATTTTAGGCTTTTTGGTCACCTTTTTGGTTACACAAATTTGGCAATTATTCCATTGAATGATAGTCTTGCAAATAAAAAAGTGCCTTTCCCCAATGCTCAAAATAAAAAACGAGGATGGCTAACTTGCCTTGACATTGAGCATAAAATCCTTTATATCACCTACCTTGCACCGATAACATGAATACACATAAAGATACCATTGTTGCTTTGGCCACCGCCCCGGGTATCGGTGCGATCGGTATTATTAGAATTTCTGGGGCTGCTGCTTTTCCTATCGTCAACACATTATTTCCAAGTAAGGACCTAAATATTCAAAAAACACATACCATACATTACGGGCATTTATTGAAAAATAATCAAATTCTTGATGAAGTAGTAGTCTCCTTGTTCAAAGGCCCCCAATCTTATACAAAGGAAGACGTCATTGAAATCTCATGTCATGGATCCCCTTACTTGCTCCAAAGAGTAATTGAAGCCCTTATCGATGGAGGTGCTCGATTAGCCAAACCTGGTGAATTTACCCAAAGGGCCTTCCTCAACGGGCGGTTTGATTTGGCTCAGGCGGAGGCGGTCGCAGATCTGATCGCTTCAGAAAATGAAACCGCACATCAGGCAGCGATCAATCAAATGCGGGGAGGATTTTCCGACGAAATCAAAAAATTAAGAGAAGAATTGATCCATTTTGCATCTATGATCGAACTAGAACTTGATTTTGGTGAAGAAGATGTAGAATTTGCCAATCGTGAAGAGCTCAAATCATTAGTTGGGAAAATTCAAGAAGTAATCCAAGGATTGATCGAAAGCTTCAGCTTGGGAAACGTCATCAAAAAAGGCATACCCACGGTGATCGCCGGTAAACCTAATTCAGGCAAATCTACCCTACTCAATGCCTTGCTTAATGAAGAAAAAGCCATCGTCTCGAATATCCCAGGTACGACCCGAGATTTTATTGAAGATGAAATTATTTTGGCAGGCATCCCCTTTCGATTTGTAGATACGGCAGGTATCCGGGCTACGGAAGATCAAGTAGAGGCCATAGGTGTCGCTCGGACACATACCAAAATGCGGGAAGCTTCTATCCTGCTCTATATAGTTGACCTTCAAAATGACAACTTATCTGCTTATCAGGAACAATTGTCCTCCTTAGAGAATCAGGAAGTACCTTTTATCATCGTAGGTAATAAGCTAGATCAAGCAGACCAAAATTTAAAAACACATGTCCAAGCTCATGATCGGGCAGTCTTGATTTCTGCCGCTTCTAAAACCAATCTCGAGGGATTGAAAAGCAAACTGATTAATCTCCTAGATCTGGCCCACTTTAAAAATAGTAATACCATCGTGACCAATGTGCGTCATTATGAGGGATTGATGCAAACGAAAATAGCCCTTCAAAAAGTATTGCAAGGTATCGCCGATGACATTACCCATGATTTTCTGGCAGCCGACATTCGACAATCATTACATGCCTTAGGAGAAATCACTGGCGAAATTACCACAGATGATTTACTCGATAATATATTTACTAAATTCTGTATCGGGAAGTAATCTCTTTTCTTTTTTTTAGTTAAATCCTTCTTATTGTGTGTTTTAAGTCATTTATTTTCTTTTTACTTATCACTAGTTTTCCTTTTATTCCTACATATTTGTTGCTAATTTGTTGCTAATAAAAATAAATTTGTTGCTAGCAACAGATTTTTAGAGTAAAGGAGAAATTATGCTACATCAGGCTACATCAAGCTACATCAAGCTACATCAAGCTACATCAAGCTACAAATGAGTAGCAACATCAGAATTGAAAAGACTTGTTTGTATTGCGCTGAATTCTTCATCGCAAAGACCACTGTAACCAAGTACTGCTCGGACAACTGCGCTAAACGAGCTTACAAGAAACGTAAGCGACAAGAAAAGCTCCAGACTATTGACACCTCATACTCTACACCTTCAGTTAAGAGCTCTCAATCAAAAGACTTTCTAAGTATTCAGGACACTTGTAAGCTATTAGGTACAAGTCGTTGGACAATCTATCGTATGATAGATAGAAATCAATTGACTGCCTGTAAACTTGGCAGACGCACTATAATAAGGAGAATAGAAATCGATAAACTATTTAGGGTATGAAAGTAACATTAAGACAAAGGAACCAAGGTGGTAAGACCAGCCTATACCTCGATTACTACCACAAAGGAAAAAGAAAAGCCGAATACCTTAAACTATACCTCGACCCTAACAAAAAAGGAAAGCATGATAGAGAATTGAATAAAAAGACCTTGCAGCTCGCTGAAACTATCAGAGCACAAAGGCAGATTGAAATTCAGAACGGTATGTATGGCTTTCGAGATAATGAGAAAATGAAGGGAAGTTTCATTTCTTACATTGAATTACTCTCGGAGAAACGCTCAGGAAGTTTAGGAAATTATGGAAATTGGAAAAGCATGCTGAAACATTTAAAAGCTTTTGCAGATCCTAAAGTCACCTTTACTGACGTCGATAAAAATTTCATTGAAGATTTTAAGGAATATCTCGATAATGATGCCATAGCACATAGCAATCATGGGCTTTCTCAAAACTCTAAATATTCATATTTCAACAAGCTGCGAGCCGCTTTAAAGCAAGCAATGAAAGATAACCTTATGCCAAAAAATCCAGCTGATGAAGTTTCTGCATTTAAACAAGGGGAAACTGAACGTGAATTCCTAACACTTGAAGAGTTGCAAGCTGCCGTAGAAGTTGATTGCGATATGCCAAAACTTAAAACAGCCTTTATCTTTTCTTGTCTCACAGGTTTACGTTGGTCCGATATTAAGAAACTCACCTGGTCAGAAATCCAACAATCAAAAGATTTGGGGCACTATATCAGATTTACACAGCAGAAAACCAAAGGAGTCGAAACACAGCCCGTTTCAGAGCAAGCTATTGATCTCTTAGGAGAACGACAAGAACCTGCAGACAGAGTTTTTAAAGATCTCAAATACTCTTCATGGCATAATTTAAAATTGGAGCAATGGATGATGCGTGCAGGGATAACTAAAAATATTTCCTTTCACTGTGCAAGACATACCTATGCCACACTCCAAATAACGGCAGGTACGGACATTTATACTGTTTCCAAGCTTCTTGGCCACCGAGAGTTAAAAACTACTCAGATCTATGCTAAAATCATCGATAACAAGAAGAGAGAAGCAGCCAACAAAATCCAAATCAAACTCTAAATACTACGGCTATGGTTGAAGAAAATGAAAAATCAGAAAAGGGGAAAGATCTATCTAAATTTGATTGGACAGAATCTCAAATAAATGCACAGACTTATAAATGGCAATTTTATTCAAAAAAACACCAATACTACATTGAATACTCAGATGATTCCCTTTATGAAAAAGGTATAAGTATTAAAGATAATAAGGAAGTTGAATGCGTTAAAATAGAATTATATAAGTCACCAATGAAACCCGTATCGAATGTTCAACTACGGGATGCTCATTTGCAGCTCGGGTTGCGTGTACTATATTTCAAGGAAGTTTTTGAAGAGCATGCCTTTGAGGATGGGTACGAGCCTCAACATAAATATGTCCGATTGCACATTCCATCAGATATTCACTCCGAAATACTAAACGTCATTAATGATTTTGAACTCCTTCATATTCGAAACCTACTTTTAGAAATAATAGCTACTGCTCAGGATACATACATCAGTGATGTTGTCTTTTGGGAAAGACCCGAAAGCCAAAAACTTATTACCACGGCAGAGAAAGAAACAGCTAAGGCTATCCAAGTAATTGAGCAAGCAAGCCTCAATTCCGAGCCATTCAATAAGTTTAAGGGTAAGGTTCGACCTCAGTTAGACCATATCAATTTTGTATTTAATACAGGTGCCATCAAATTGGAGCATCAATGGCTTGCAGGAGAATTTATAGAGCATATGAAACGCACATATGATGATATGTTCTTTAAGGATTGGAAGAAAGAACTTGCTCGATATCCACTTGGATTTGAAGAGAATGCATACAAATCAAAATTCAAATACCGATTAGCAAAGTCGTATTACAATCTCTTTACTAAAGCCAAATTCTTTGATGTACAGAAGGAACAACCGTATCCAAATAGGCTAATGCTTTGTATTGCAAAGCTCATTGAATTCTCTCTTATCCCTGTTGGCGATTTGAATGAAACCGATGAAATAAAAGTCAAACATATTCGAAATTGGTTAACAAGAAATGACCTTGAGCCCAAAATTATCTTTGATAAGGTCCCTGCCAACCTTGAAAGACTGAAAAATTACTTTGAACCCAATTTTATTGACATAGCAAATGAGTTGAAAAGAGCAGATGCCATTTCAGTTGCCATCTACATTTGCGACCGTTTTCAAATCCCAGAACTACTACCAGACTTTATTCACATTGCCTCCTGCATTGATCAAACCAATTTGTTTTTTAGAAATCAGATGACATCAAACTACTGGGAGAATGAAACTGATATCCCTGAAATGAATGCTTTAAGACAGCTCATGAATGGCGTTAAGGATAAGAAGAAACTCACCTCCATAAAGTTTATAATTGATGGTGATGAAACAGAACATACACTAACCCAACGGCTGCCCCTCTATCTAATTGAAGAAGCTTTAAAGGAATACTACCAAAGCAATCTGGTAGAATTTGATATGGATGCGGTTCCTACCACCTTTAAGAAAAATGATAAGGACCATCTTACAATTGATAGAGCAATACAGTTAAATCTACCTCATGAGCGACATTTAGTACGATTGGTGCATTCACTATACAACTTTCTCAAAGACCATTCAGGCCTTGAAGAAGGTAACGTTCAACTAGGAGAGCAGTACTACGAAATCATAGGCATTATATTCAATCAAACTCGGGTGTTCTACGAAAAAAGGGTTGACGACAGATTATATATCGAAAAAATCAAACAGTGGCATAAGCTTAGCCCCGAAAGTTAAGTTTCCCTTTCTTATTGTTTCAGAAAATATCAGCTAACTATCTGATTATCAATAGGAACAAAAGCTTTTGAAAATAGGCTTTTACTGTTCCTTGCTACCTCTTATCCTATACCTTCCTTTGTATCACAACAGCAGAAAAAAGCCTTCGTGCCCTGGTTTTTTGATGCTGTTGAAAGGCACGACAAACTTCATTTTAAAACTTTAAAAACAGTAGAATGTCATCAGAAATATTAATGCAAAAATTGGAACGCATAGAGAACCTAATAGAACAGCAAGGACTCTTAAAAAAAGACGTGATCAACTTTATTGAAGCATGTCATTACTTAGGACTGAGTAAAAGTCACATGTATAAATTGACAAGTAGTAAATCAATACCGCACTTCTGCCCTCAGGGCAAAAGGCTCTACTTCAAACGTACTGAGTTAGACGATTGGTTGCTTCGCAACAGAACGGATACACAGGATGAAATAGACCAGCAAGCAGCCAATTATTTAATCAAAAAGGGAAGAGTAAAATTATGAACGAGATAGCAAACCTCATCCTCAGATTTTCTCAGGAATTTAAAATAATTCATACCTATTTTTTAAAATCAAATTACCGCCTTTTAAAATCTAAAGCTCATGAATCCCAGTAGAGAATCAATATTAGATAAGACGCACAGCGGACTAAATATTTACGCTCATGTATTACGGCAATACTATCCAGGTGATCCTGTCCTTTCCCTTTCGGGAAGGGATTGTAAACCTACCAAGAATCCATTCAATGAAGATAAACCTACATTGTGGATTAAAATAGTAGGTGGCTGCGCTTTTCATGTTGATACTGAACATGCAATATCGTCTGGAGATGCTTTTTATTTTGCAGCCATGCACTTTAAGGAGAATGATGCAGCGTTGTTTTATGCTTTGAATAAAGAGATGCATTTACGAATTGGTGAAGAGTCCTTTTATGGCAATTCAACTATAACTGTAGACCCTGAGTCTCCAGCAATTGCAATGCCTACATTCAGTTACTTCACAATGCCTATAACCAATACGCTTCCGAGCAAAGAAGTAAGTCTATTGGATGT
>Ga0209335_10003845_pt1 | contig 14672 bp, 10 predicted proteins | sample COG_09_FD_184753 | JGI IMG/M metagenome (GOLD analysis project Ga0209335, IMG submission 184753) | Pelagic Microbial community sample from North Sea - COGITO 998_met_09 (SPAdes) (version 2) | ecosystem: Environmental > Aquatic > Marine > Neritic zone/Coastal water | place: Helgoland, sampling...
AATTAAATTTTCTCGCTTCTCTCATGAAAATCTCTCTTCTCTGTCGCTGCTGCTCGTAGAAAAAACTTTATTACAGTTGTGTGTTTTTAGGTGATTTTATTACGTGTGGTGTGCATGTTCGCGAGGGCTTTTGCGAGAAGGGGGTCTTTTTTAACGAGCATAACACGACGCGTTGTTTCACGAAGAAGAGCAGAGAGAAGAAGTTGTTTTTGGTCTCGTCGTTTTTCGTCGTTACGTAATAATACCATGACGACGTCAAAAGATGATGATTCTTCTCGAAGGTACGGAAGGATTGGAGATGTAGCGAGAAAGAGGTTGTTAGATAATAATAACAAGAACAATAAGAACAACACGAACGAGAGCATCGCCTCTTCGAATAATACTCATCGAACGATGGTGACATCATCATTATCAGCATCATCGACTGAACCGATTTTTAAAAAACGAGCGGCGGTGTTAGTGCTTTTGTTTGAGAATACGCGAGAAGAGATACACGTGGTATTGACGAAACGAAGCGCGGATATGAACTCGCACGCCGGTCAGGTCGCGTTCCCGGGAGGCAAGTTAGACGACGAAGATTTAGGCGACGATATCGAATGCGCGTTGAGAGAAGCGAAAGAGGAGATTGGGTTGAACAGAAACCACGTGAAAGTGTTGACGGTGTTACCGCCAATCCTAAGCGCGGGGTTGATAAGCGTTCGACCAGTCGTGTGCGCGGTGACGGATGTGAGGAACTTTTCGAAGATGGATTGGTTGAGGAATCAACCTTCGGAGGTGGAGAGGACGTTTTCTGTGCGGTTGGATCAGTTTTTGCGGGAGGACGAGAGACACACGTTTAACGATCACGCGTGGAAAAACGCGCCGTGCGCGATACGAGTGCACTCGTTTCGAGTGGACGAGGAGGAGATGATTTTTGTAGGAAAAGAAGGAAAAGAGAGTAGTAAAGAGAGTAGTAGTAGTAGTAATAATAATAATAATAATAGCGAGAAGAAGAAGAAGAAGACGAGCGTGTGTTGGGGGTTAACCGCGGCGGTACTCATCGAAACCGCCAAAATTGTGTACAATAAAGAACCCGAGTTCGAACGCGATTGCGTGTTGGAAGGCGGCGCGTCGATTTGGGACTTAGTCGCCAATAAAGACGGAACAGGCGTAGAATTAAGGCCAGGCGTGAGTAAAATATAAACGAAGATATGATGAAAATGAAAATGAAAATTACAAAGTACTAGTAGTATAGCTTCTTCTCTTCTAAATTCTCTTAAATCTTCTTCTTTTGATTTTTGATATATTATAAATGTTGCGTGTGCCGTCGTTCGCTCTCTTCTTTTTTTTCTCTTCTCTTTACATTATTTTCGTCTCGATTTCGTTTAAGTGCAATGAGGCGGGTCAACCTTCGCCCAATCGAAGATTTGTTCCCATTCCGCCGCTTTCTTGTTCCAACTCAAGTCTTGCGTCATCGCTTGGACTTGCATAGCTCTCCAAACGTCCTTCTTTTCTTTGAACACGTGAATAGACCACTTCGTCGCTTCGATGAAATCTTGCGTGGACATGTTATCGAACAACCATCCGGTACCGACTTCACCAACTTCTTCTGGTTTCGAGATATCCGCGAACGGATTGTGTTGTTTGATGGTGTCTCTTAAACCTCCCGTGGCGTGCGCGACCGGTAACGTACCGTATCGCATGGAATACAACTGGTTCAAACCGCACGGTTCGAATCGCGAGGGCATCAAGAAAATGTCCACGCCGGCGGTAATTCTGTGCGCCATGGGGATGGAGAATCCAACCCACCCTCGGAATCGGTCCGGGTACTGCCCTTCCGCCCATTTCATCCACTCTTCCAATTCGGTTAAACCAGAGCCGAGCATGATGACTTGACAATCTTCATTCATCAACGCCCCTAACGCGTCGCGAATGAGATCCGGACCTTTTTGCCAATCCAATCGACCGATGAAGCCGAGGACCGGGACGTCGTCTCTTTCCGGCAAACCCATCTCTCGTTGCAACGCTCTTTTACACTCCAATTTACCGCTGAAATCCAAGATGGAATACGGAGCCGCGCAATCTTTATCGTCGCTCGGGTTCCACTCTTCCAAGTCGATGCCGTTCGCGACGCCGTTTAATCGGTGCGATCGCGCCGCCAACAAACCTTCCAAACCTTTACCTCCTTCCGGAGTGGTAATTTCGTACGCGTACCCTTCCGAAACGGTTAAAACGCGATCGGACGTTGCAATCGCGCCTTTCAAAATGTTCACGACTTTGCCTTCGTCCAACTCGTGCGCTCGCATCCATTCTGGGTATTGGTACTCTAAAGCGCTGTACCATTCTCCGGGAACGCCTAAGTTTGGGAACGTCGTGTTTGGTTCCACGCCTTGGTGCGCGATATTGTGAATAGCGCAGATGGTTCTCGCGTTGCCGTAGACGTTGTGCGGTCTATATTTCGAGGCGACTAAAAGCGGTACCAAACCGGCGTGCCAATCGTTGGCGACGAAAACGACGTCGTCGCCGTATCTCCCGCCGGTGTTCTCGAACGGCAACACCAAAGGCGCTTCGCACGCGGCGTGTGCCAACAAAGTATATCTAAACTGGTTATCGCCGTAGGTTTTATTGGTCACGTCAGAGTATAACGATCCCGCCCGATGGTACGAAGGATGGTCCACGAACACGTAATCGACGCCGTTTTTGATCTGGTGGAAATACCCAACCTCTTGCAACCCTTCGAAACATCCTAACTTTGATTTCACGCACGTATCGAACGCGCCTTCGTATAATTTATCGCTTTTCGTTCCGTTCAAATATCTCGGAGCGATAACCATCACGCGGTGGCCTCTCGCCACCAGCGCTTGCGGCAACGACCCGCAAACGTCCGCTAAACCGCCCGTTTTCGACCACGGCGCGACTTCAGAGGTGACAAAAACGATATTTTTCGGCGATTCCGATTTCACGATCGGATCGATTTCAAAACCTGGCGTTAACAGAGACGTTGACGACCCAGAAGAAGTAGATGAGGAGGAGGTCGGTGGCGCGGGGGTACTCTTTTCAGTCGCCGTCGACGACGACGAAGAAGAAGCTGCTGCTGCTGCGGCGGCTTCCTTCGCCGCGTTCTCCACCGTATACTCCGAATCGCCCCCGACGTACACATCCGGCAACTCCCCGGCGAACGCTGGTTCAACTTTCCCTCCTTTTTCACTCGTCGTCGTTTTACTCTCCTTCTCGGTGGCAGCGGTAGCCCTACTTTTCCCGTTGTTACCGCCGCTCGTTTTATTCGTAGTAGTAGTATTCGCACTCTTCGTCTTCTTCACCGTGGAGACTTTGGCTTGCAAATCGCGTTTCAAAGCTTCGTTTTCCGCTTTAATGGCGGCAATTTGCGCCAAAATTTCCGCGTCCGACGAGGACAATTCCTCGGAATCCGTCGCGGTTGATTTCATCGCGAGATTGGTATTCTTCTTCTTCGGAGGTAAAGCGTTCCCGCACTTGTTACTTTTGAGCGTCATCATCGTTCGTCGTCGATGTTGGAACGATGATGATGATGGAACATTACTCGTATTCGTCTTCGAAGACGAGCGCACACAACACAAAGACGACAACGACGACGATGCAATCATCCCTTACGCTATTCTCTTTCTCTTCTCTCTTTTTCTCTCTTTCTCTTCTTAAACAAGCGTTTTGTGTGTGTGTATAATGTATCGAGTTATTCGACTAATCTTTCTCTCGAATATCTCTTTCGCCTCTCTTTTTGGGCAAATTTGGAACAAAAATAATCCAAAAAAAAAAAAACGAGTGGCTGCTCACCGCTTTCTTTTCTATTTAGGGTTTTGAAAATTTTGCAAATTTCTTCAAACGTCTTCTTGTCGTGAGAGAAGAGAAAAAGAAAATCACATGTGCTTCTCTCATCATCATCCTCGTCACGCTCTTTTTTGTATCTCTCTCTCGTTGTTGTTTCTTCGCGCTTTCTTCGAATGCTCGGAGTTGGGAGGATAAAGGTAAACGCAACGAAATGATTTTCTGGACGATGGGGGCGCGAGATTCTTTGTGGGATGTGGTCGTGAAGTGGGACGATATTTGTTTCAAACACATTCTTCCGAGATTGGATTTGAACGATGTGAAATTCTTGTACGGGGTGAATACGGAGACGAGAGCTTTGATTAAGAGATCAACTCGCGCGAATGATTTGAAAGAGAAGTTTAAAGTGAAGGAGATGTTGTCGATATCGACTTTGGAGTTTGCGTGGGAGCATTATCCGTGGGGTGGTAGGGGTTTTCTGGGAAAAGAGATGGACGAACCATATTTCTGCCGTGAAGTTGCTAAAACGAATAAACTCGAGTTGCTCAAGTGGGCGCGAGAGGAGAAAAAGTGTGAGTGGGATGAATGGACGATTGATGAGGCCGCACTTCAAGGCAATCTGGAAATGGTAAAGTATTGCATTGCAAATGAGTGTCCTATCTATGAGTATACGTGTGCATGCGCTGCCGAAAACGGTCATCTCGAGTGCCTCAAATACTTACGCGAAGAAGCCAAAGCGCCTTGGGATTCGAGAACTGCCTCATGGGCGGCTGGAGGTGGTCATCTTCACATACTCGAATATCTTGTTGAGCGTAAGTATGATGAATATGACGGAGATGCGTGTCAGTTTGCAGCCGAGGAAGGTCACTTGGACTGTTTAAAGTACTTGCACGAAACCGCCAAAGCGCCGTGGGACTCTTCGGCCGTATTAGTCGCTCACGAGAACGACCACCCCGAATGTGTACAATACCTCCTCGACAATAACTGTCCATTACCATATGGTTGGCGAATTGACGAAGACGGAACTTTACGCACCTCATAAACACACACAGAGAGAGAGAGAGAGAAAGAAAGAGAGAGAGACAAAAAAACATACGTTTAATACTACTGCTTTAAGAGAGACGAAAACTGCTTAAAAATGTAAAACTCGCCACATTTTTGTTTCAAAAAGCAACTCAAATCACACATATATAAATTCATCATCATGGCTGAAGTCCCAACGTTTAAACTCGTCTTAGTCGGCGACGGCGGCACAGGTGCGCTCTTTCTCTCTGTTTTTATTACTGCGCGTGTATGCGTCTGCGTCTGCGTGTCTTTTATGCATACATATTTATGTGCCCGTTTTGTGCGCAAATTTGGAACCGATCATCATCACGATGTCGTCGGCGGGTTGTTTCTTCTTCATTCGGGAGCGAAACGAAACGAAGAGCTCTCGAGATCGACGCGTGGCACGACTGAAGCGAGCGCGTGGTTTCTTTCGTGTCGTGATTTCGTGATTTTGACGACGAGAACGAATCGTTACGACGTTTGGGAAACGAAAAGATGATGACTCTCTGACTTGAACAAATCTCTTTCGCTTACGTTCGTTCTTTACTAAAAAACACCGATGTTTTCTCAAAATACACGACTAAAAATCTTAACGAAAAACAATAATAGGTAAAACGACATTCGTGAAACGCCACTTAACCGGCGAGTTCGAGAAAAAATACCTCCCCACGGTAGGGGTCGCGGTGCACCCGCTCGATTTCAACACCAATTGCGGCCCGATTCGGTTCGATTGTTGGGATACCGCCGGGCAGGAGAAATTCGGCGGCTTGCGAGACGGGTATTACATCCACGGGCAGTGCGCGATTATCATGTTCGACGTGACGTCGAGGACGACGTATAAGAACGTACCGACGTGGCACCGAGATATTACGCGCGTGTGCGAAGATATTCCGATTGTTTTGTGCGGGAATAAAGTAGACGTGAGAAACCGTCAAGTGAGAGCGAAAACGATCACGTTTCATCGCAAGAAGAATTTGCAGTATTACGAGTTGTCCGCGAAGTCGAATTATAACTTTGAGAAGCCGTTTTTGTACTTGGCGAGGAAGTTGGCGGGGAACCCGCAGTTGGTGTTTACGGAGAGTCCGGCGCTCGCGCCGCCGGAGGTGAAGGTGGACATGGCGGAAGTTGCGCAGTACGAGAAGGAGTTGGCGGATGCGGCGGCGCAGCCGCTGCCGGACGAGGACGACGAGTTGTTGGACGCGTAAAAACCAAACCGAGAAGAATTCAAAGAAGAAGAAGAAAGAGGAGGAGAAGACGAGAGAGAGATGGACGACGACGAAGAAAAGAGCTAATATATACTGAATAACACCACCACCACCACCAACAAGATAGACAACTTAGAGAAAGAGAGAGAGAGAGAAAGAGGGAGAGAGAGGGAGTACACGACACACATAAAATACTTACTAAGGAGAAAGAAGGTTTTAATATAATAATGGTACCGTAAAACATCATCATCATCATCATAAAAAAGAACAAGAAGTATATTTAGTATTATATCGCGTCTTAGATATTACATTTGCTGCTCATTCGCGCGATCGCGTGTACTCCATTCGCTTTTCCGCCATGCGGCTTACTTTCACCACGTTCTTTATCATTTTCCAACGTTTCGCCGCTTTTTCTTTCCTCGCCATCTGCTCGAGAATCTCCGGTTTTTGCAACACGTCTGAATTCTTCAACAGCGATTTTTGCTTCCTCTCGTCCAACACGTTGAAACATTTCAAACAGACGCACTCGGATTCTGGCATGCACTTGCCCCTCGCTCCGTGCGGCGACGTGGCCACGTGCGAGAAGCAAAACTTGTGTTGACAAAATCCGCAATAATGCGCGTTTGGAGATTTGAAGAGACCTTTCACTTTCTTCGAGCAAAACGGGTCGGCGCAGATGCCTTTTTTGATGGTCGTACTGGTGGTCGTTTGCGATTGGACGCTGGCGGTTGGTCTTACCGTTTGTAAACCCGCGGCGTTGAGAGCGGCTTTCGCGGGAGAAGCCGCGTTTAACGACTTATCCGACATCAAGCTCGAACTGGAGCCGTTTCGTTTCACTTTTTTCGTCGCTTTCGATGGCGTCGTCGTTTCCGCGCTGTTTGCAACGTTCAATTGCGGAGATGTCGACCGCGGTGGTGGCGTCGCCGTTCTGTTGACTTTCTCGTCTTCCTCCGTAATCAACATCGCGGCATCACCTATTACGTTACCGCCGCGATTATTCATCGTATTCGCGTTGGTATTCGCGGCATACTTTGGTGACGGCGGTTCGGCTTCTGGCTCCATCAAATCGCGACTGGAATCTAACAACTGCTTTTCAGCGCGTTTAATTAACGCCGAGACGGCTTTTTGCGGCGATTTTGCGGCAATTCCAACCGCGGCGTCTATGGACACGTCGTCGCTCGAATCGTTGTTCGGATTATCGTTTCCACCCCCTAATACTATTTCATCGCTCCCGTCCAATGGGTCGGATTTGTAATCATTCCGTTGCTTCCAACTCTTCGCCAAGTAATACAATCGAACGAAAACCCCTCCCGTGGATGCGAGAATAGCCATCGCGCTCCAAAACATGGACAAAAACGTTTGCGGCGGTTCCTCGACTACCACCGCGTTATTATTATTATTATTATTTTTTCCTCCTCGATTCACCCCGCTATTATACTTATTGCTGCTATTCTCGTTTCCTACTCCTAACGACGACGAGGAACTTCTACCCGATGGAATCTTTACCTCGTTCGTCGTCGCCGCTTTGCTCGCGCCAAAGGCGCCGTAAGCGATGACTTTAAATTTCAACGTCGCGCCTTTCGGACAGTTTCGAACGATTAAAGCGTTCTCTTCGCCCCATTCTACGACCTCTTCAATCCTCCACTCTTTCTCATTACTACTACCTCTTCTACTTTTTACTTCGATATCTTCATCTTCTTTACGCCACCACTGACCGGATCGATCGCCAACCGCCAGCGGCCCCGGCGTCACGATCACGCTCTTCACGACAAACAAATGCGCCGGAGGCGTCCCTCTCGTATCCGGATCTAACCATTTAATAGATACCACGTATTCTCCGTCCTCTTTGCTCGTTTTTTTCCTCGGCACGATAACTTTCGCCATCGCTTTCTTCGGCACCGACGGCGTCTCGCCCAAGTGTAACATCTGCCGTTTCAAATTCCTCGATATCGACGCCTTGTGCAACTCGTTCTCTACGAACAAGTGCGTCTTCAACAACTCCCCGTCGTTCATAATCAACGACGGAAAATCATCGATGGTTATTCTGTTCTCCTCGAACCTCCCGGCGTATTGCGGAAACCTCAGCGCGTACTTCACCCATAACTTCACGTCTCTCGCCGTCGCCACGTTTTCGTTTTTCTCCATGAACGTCACAAACTCTGCGTTGGAAATCGTCTCGTCGGAGTCCAATTTCCCGTCCATTTCTTCGATCGTTTGATGAGACGCGGAATCGATTTCTTTTTGTTCGTCGAACTCTATTCCTCCGATTGCAGAGGCGACGTATTTTTTCAGTTCTTCCGCGTCCAGCTGTCCGTCCTTGTCGAAATCAATCTTTGAAAAGAACGTCTTCAGTGCGATTTTGTTCTTTAAAGAGGTGGTCTTCTCTCTCGTTGTTGCCGTCGTCGCGGTTTTCATCGTCGTCGTCGTCATCATCAACGCGAAGAGCAGGGCAACGCGACGCAAAACGAAGAGAAAAAGTGTCCGTCCTCTCTTCGGGAATCGATTCATTTTCTCTCTCTCTCTCAAAAGCGGCAAAACAAAAGCAGTCGTTTCAAAAGCAAAGCCTTTCGTGGAAAAAGCGAGAAACAAACACACGGAGAGAAGAACTGGTGTTTCCGTCAAAGTGATTTTGTGTTGTTCGTTCGTCTCGCGTTTTAATAAAGGGTCTCCTCCTCTCTTTTGAGGGAAAAAATGACGCGTGAAACGAGAGAGAGAAAAGGAAAAAAAACGTCATTATATCTCTCTTTTGCCCCGGCATATCACACACACACACACGTAATAACGCACGCGGGAAACTTTCTTTGCGTTTAAGAACAAATACACCCCCACTTTCTCTTTCCGCTCAAAAGAAGAACACTGCCACCTTTTGTGTGCTTTGTGTGCGTGCGCAAAAAACCTTCTTCAGAACACAATGGGGAAAAGAAAAACATCATCATCCAATGATGTAAACGCCGAAGCAAAGACGTCAAGGTCGACAAGGACGACGAGGACGACCAGGACGAAGAACAACAACGGTAACACCAAGAGTGTACAGAAAAAGAAGGAGAAAGAAAAGGTCATCACGACGACAAAAACGACGGCTAAATCTCGGGGAAAACCAACAACAGTCTCAATAATTTGGAAATTGGTGACCCACCACGCGGATATTTTCAACAAGCACGTGCTTCCGAAACTGAACGAGACGGAGATATATTGCTTTTCTGAAGCGAATAAAGAGAGTTTACGATGCGTGCTGCGAGCAGGGAGAGTGAAAACGAAGAACATTTTTGCGAAAAAGAGACTCGTTTGGAACGTAGGCGAATGCGCAAATCTTTCGCTCATGAAATGGGCGTGGAACGAGACGAATCCGACGAATACGCGGGAACGAGAGATGAATCATAGTAAAGCACGGTTTTGCGCTAAAGTCGTTCAAACGAACAAACTCGAATTGCTCAAATATATAAGAGAAGTAAAAAAATGCGGGTGGGATGAAGAGACGATCAAAATGGCGGCGCGTATAGGTAATCTGGAGATTCTGAAGTACTGCTTCGAGAACGAGTGCCCGTGCGGGGAGGAGGTGGAGTACGGTCAGATGTTATTTGATCTCGCCGCCATCGGAGGACACGTGGACTGTCTTCGAGTTCTCTTCGAAGAGTTGGACCCTCCGGAGGAGTCGGGAACCGAAGAAAGAGTGGCGGAGCACGCGGCAGAATACGGGTACCCAGACGTGTTGAAATATCTCGTCGAAGAGAGAGAGTTGTCCGACTCGGTAATAGAAGAGTGCGTCTCGATATCCGTGAATTATAGTCAACTCGAGTGCCTCAAATACTTAGTCGAAGACGCCGAAGCGCCTCTCGACGACTGGAAATTACTCGCCTACGCTCGGGACTCCTCAGAGGACGAAGACATCGTGGACTATTTGCGAGAAAAAGGGTGCCCAGAACCAACCGACGAAGAATGGGCGGAACATCGCTCGATCTGAGGATGACGACGTTTACTCCTAAAAGATGATTCTCTGCGCTTTTTATCATCGCTTTCTCCGTTATGAAGTAGTACGCGAGTAGCGCCTTTATCCTCCCTTTAGAATAGGTGAAAATTTTGTACAAATCGCCAGAACTTTTCGTGCAAATGACTACACACAAGCAGCGCTAAGACTCACACGTAACACTCCTAAAATGGGCGCGTGCGTGTCCAAACACCCCTCCCCTACTATCATCTACTACACCAGCGAAAATGCTCCTTCGGGGACGACGCCTTCGACGAATACTAATGATATTAACGCGAACGATCAGCATCAGGAAGAGATCGAACGAGAGATCGAATTCGCGCAAAAAGAAGAGGAGGAGTTCGTTTTGGTGAGAACGAAGACGAAGGAAGAGGTTGATGAGCTGGTGAAAGAAGCAATGGCACTCGGAGAGAAAGGTTTATGCGTTCCTCTTTCTGATGATGACGATGATGATCATGCCGAGATGGCTTTGAGAGGAGGAGGATTAGGAGGAACGAGGAAGGAGGAGGAGGAGGCAGAGGAGGAACACCGCCCGTCGAAAGCGCGAGGAGGAGAATACGTGTCCGTGTCCTCGTCTTCTCCGGCGTCGGGAGCGACGAGGAGTAGCGGAGATAATGATTCGAGGCATCATCATCACGGTGGTCACCAAAATCATCAGCAGCAATATCAACAACAACAACATCAAAGAACGACGACTGGCGGTGGGACGACGACGAGCGGGTTGAACTTGCGAGAACGGAAACAGAGAAGTCCGAGGGCGAACAGTCCGAACCCGCCGAGGTCTTTTAGCAGCAGTAGTAATAGCAATAGTCAAAACGCGACCACGGGTGGTGGTCAGTCTCAACAGCATCAACATCATCATTATCATCAGCCGGCGAGAAGGCAAAATTCGTTCAGTAGGCTCTCGCCGCATCCCAGTCCGAGGCAAACGACGCAGGCGACGACGCCGACTGGGCAGTACGTGAACGCAAATCACAGCACGAAACATAAGAGGATATCGAGCCGAGGTTCCTGGCACGACGGTCTGAGTAACTTTTCGGACGAAAACGGCATGCGTTCGTTCTTCGGCGCGCCGGTGAGCTCTGGACCGCCGAAAAAATGGACCATCGGCGATACTTTAGGCGAAGGAAGTTACGGAAAGGTGAATTTAGCGTTGAACGGCGAGACAGGGGAGTTGATCGCGTTGAAGGAGGTGAAAATTGCCGGGTGTGATACCGCCGGCGGTGGCGGCGCAAACAACAACAACAACAAAGATTTTATCGAGACGCAAAACAGAGACGAAAAACTCACTTCCACTCGCTCCTCCTTAGACGAGAGCGGTTTACTTACCCCGACGGTCCAAGACTCGCGCGTCCGCGAATCTATCGTTCAACTCGAACAAGAAGTGCACATGCTTTCGCAACTGACTCACCCGAACATTGTTCGATACATTGGCATTAAGCGGCGAAAAGACATCTTGAACGTCTTCATGGAATACGTTCCAGGTGGGTCCATAGCCTCGCTACTTCAAAGATTCGGTCCTCTCGGCGATAACGTGACGCGAGTGTACACTCGTCAAATCTTGATCGGTTTAGATTACCTCCACTCGCAACGCGTGGTGCACCGAGACATCAAAGGCGCGAATATTTTAGTTGAAAAATCCGGTCGCATCAAACTGGCGGATTTTGGCATGGCGAAAATGTTGGAGTTTGTCGACGTCGAACGGAATAGTTACGCCAAGAAAGCAGTCAAAGGGAGCGCGTATTGGATGGCCCCAGAAGTTATACGGAAATCGGAAGTGACGTTAGGATGCGACGTGTGGTCGGTGGGATGCACGGTCATCGAAATGGCCTCGGCGAAGCCGCCTTGGTGCGAGTGTTCGACACAAGTGCAAGCGATGTTTAAAATCGCGTCGAGCACTGCATTACCGACGTTACCGGAGAAGAACTTGTCCGCGGATGCAAAGGCGTTCATTTTGAACTGTTTGAAGAGGAACGTGGAAGAGAGACCGGACGTGGAGACGTTATTGATGGACCCGTTTGTGGACGATTCCTTGAACGAGAAGATGTGTCGAGCGCCGGCGTTGAAGTACGAGCAGCACGACGGATCGTACTCAAACTTTCCAGACAATCAGTCCTTGGTCTCCTCGCAAGTGTCGTTGGATGATCCGTCGGAAGAAACAGACGTAGATGACGACGACGACGACGACGACGACGACGACGACGATAGCAACTACGGCGGCGACGATACTGACCTCGACGAATCTTCGTTGCAAATTGGCGGGAACGTTACCACGGCGTTTCAGCTCTCTCAATCACCGAGTAACAACGAAGGTCTTACCGATCCATCCGTTTTAGGCGCTCGAAGAAACATCGCGCTGAAACCGTTGGTAGTGAACAGCACTCGATCGAGGAACGAAAAGACCGGTTCGAGAACCGGGAGTAGCAGCGCCGCGCAGACGTCTAAAAACAACAGCAACACCAGTCAATGAAATGATATACTATATTTTATGTGTTTGTAATTCTTATTATCGGTTTGTGTATTTCTCAAAATGTAAACTAAAAGTTTGCTCCCAGATCTTCTCTTCTCTCTTTCATCCTCCTCTTCCTCAAACGGCGACGGCAAAAAAGCAATAATATATTATATTAAATACTCGTCGACCTGTGGTGATCGTCCGTGATTGTCGAGTACACGTGCCCTTCGTTAGATAACATTTCCACCGCCTCTCGAACGGCGTCCATCGTGTACTTGCCGCCTAACAATTTGCACATCTCGGATATTTCAATCCCGGAATCCCCCGCCGCCGGCCCGCTCGGGTTGTTATAAATCGCCAACAACTGTTCCTGCAACGACCCACCCGCATCTGGGTTGTTCCCACTCGTCGGCATCGCGTACGCTGCCGGCGCCGCCCCAGTCGCCGTCGTCGCTTGCGCCGCCACGCTCGAACCTTTCTCGTTGGAAAATCTGGACGAAGCGTACATCGCGTCCAAAAAATGAAACGCGACTTCGTTAAAGTCCGTAATCTTTCTGCAGTTCATCACTTGAATGTATCTCGCGTCGTTCCAGGATTTCAACTTCCCAGTCACTCTCACGTACTCGTTCGTCTCAAACGTCACTTCGTTCGCGCCTTCTGCGGTTTCTTCGCCCGGGTATTCTTTGCAGCAGCACGCGCCTGTCCCGTCGTCCACGGACAACAACTTATGCGCTCCCGTTTCTTCTTTCGAAACGATTTTCCCGACAATCGTCACCAGACCGATCGGTTTCCCAGTCAGTAAAGCGAACTCGTCCGCCTCTGCCGAAGACGCGGTGGCCTCGGAGATTTGCTTGATGGTGACCGGGGTGATGGAATCTTCCTGTTGCCGTTTTTGGTAACTCGATGGGTCTCCGCCAGACGCACCGGTGTTTGTCCTTTATAATAAAATCGAATAATAAGAGATCGAAACCGTCAGTTTTTCAGAGCGTCGACTTTGAGTGCGATCGAGAGGTGATCGTCGCAATCATCGCGACTGCAGAGAGAGAGAGAAACAAACGCAGGTTTACGCATAAAAATCAGGGCGCATTTTATTCAAAAATGTATTCAAAAATGTTTCCAAAAACTCTCGTCATCTCTCGTTCGTATGCGCACGGGGGGGAGAAAATAAAGCAAACAGTTCACGCACCCGTACCCGCCGCCTTGGAATTGCGTCGCGCCGTCGTTGCCAAAGTTAAAGCTCATTATTATTCGTGTGCGCGCAAAAGGTGTGGAGTAGTATTCTCGTCTTCCTTTGAAGTGATGATGATTTGCTTCTTCCTTTGAGATGTGTTTTTTGCTTCTTTTCTCGTGTAGGGTTGCAACAACACAAAAACAGAAGGAAAAATGTGAGCACCCTCCTTTCCTTCGTACTACAAGAGTATTCCGAAAAAGAATAACATCTTTCTCATCGAACACTCGCGCAAAAAACAGATATGATGCGTTATTCTCGAGGCGCGAGGAGAAACTTTTCGCGCGTTTTTACGTCGTTACGAATGCTGCGTGTGATGCGGTAAAGTCGCGCGTTGTCTTTTTCTTCGTGCTTTGAATTTGAATTTTTTTGAACGTGTTTTCCACACATTTCAAACACACGCAACGAATTTAAAAATGGGGAAAAAGAAGGTCTCTGGCAATGCGAGAAGGAAAGAGAAAGAGATGAGAGAATATGTGAGTGTAAACGGGGAAGCGTTCATGGAGGCGAGATCGTCGTCTCCTCTTTGGAACGGGTTGGTGTTGCATCACAAGGATGTGTTTGTGTCGCACGTGCTTCCGAAATTGAACGAGACGGATCGGGTTTTCTTTTCAAAGGTGAATAGAGAGAGTTGGAGTGTGCTTGCGTACGCAAGGGTAAACGCATCGGAATTAAGTGTAGTTGTTCACGAATGTTCATCCATCTCGACGTTGGAATTGTCGTGGAATATCTTTCCTTGGGGAAAGATAGATTACGGTGGGTGTTTGATAGATCAAACCTGGTTTTGCTGGCAAGTTGCTTTTACGAACAAACTCAAGTTTCTCAAGTGGGCGAGAGAAGTGAAACAGTGCGAGTGGGATGAAAAGACGATTGCTGCGGCAGTACTTAAAGGTAATCTCGAGATATTGAAGTACTGTTTCTCTAATGGTTGCCCGTGTGATGAAGAAGAGTCGTGTAAACGAGCTGCTCTTAAAG
>Ga0209335_10003849_pt1 | contig 14658 bp, 14 predicted proteins | sample COG_09_FD_184753 | JGI IMG/M metagenome (GOLD analysis project Ga0209335, IMG submission 184753) | Pelagic Microbial community sample from North Sea - COGITO 998_met_09 (SPAdes) (version 2) | ecosystem: Environmental > Aquatic > Marine > Neritic zone/Coastal water | place: Helgoland, sampling...
CATTGGTCCTTCCGTAGTATTTACCAATGTTAAAGAACCAAGAGCTTACATTGAACAAAAAGATAAATTCTTAAAAACTCTAATTAAGAAGGGTGCCACTATTGGCGCAAACTCAACTATTATTTGTGGTAACACTGTAGGAGAAAATTCCTTTATAGGGGCTGGATCACTGGTAACTAAAAATATTGGTGACAATAGTTTATCATACGGTTCTCCAGCAAAACAAATAAAGTTTCGTGATTTTTAACAATATTCAATAACAGAAGTTTAATTGGAAGCTTAAAAGTCTAATTTAAAATTTTTCAAAAATATAAAGATTAATCCTAAAAATGAAAAAAATCATAATTTGTGGAGGAGATGGTTTTTGTGGGTGGCCAACATCTTTAAAACTCTCAAAAAATGGTCATGAAGTTTTAATTATTGATAATCTTTCACGAAGAAAAATTGATAAAGAGCTTAAAGTTAACTCTTTAACACCTATTAAAACTATCAACACAAGGATTAGTACATGGAATAAAATAAATAAAAAAAAAATTTATTTTAAAAACATCAACATAGCTAAAGATTATAAAAAATTTAAAGCTATTATTAAAAGTTTTAATCCAGATACAATCATTCATTTTGCAGAGCAGCGAGCTGCACCTTATTCCATGAAAAGCATAAAGCATATGAATTATACTTTAAATAATAATTTAATAGGAAATAATAATGTCTTACACGCTATAGCCGAGTCCAAAAAAAAAATTCATCTAATACATTTAGGCACTATGGGGGTTTATGGTTATGATTTTAGCAAATATTTGATACCCGAAGGTTATTATAAGGCTCATCTATTTACTAATGACAACAATATAATTAAAACTAAAATTCTTCATCCGGCTCATCCAGGTAGCATTTATCATTTAACCAAAGCTCAAGATGAACTTTTATTTCAATTTTATAACAAAATGTATTCTGTTGATGTAACAGATCTTCATCAAGGAGTTGTTTGGGGAACAAATACTGATGAGACTAATTTACATGATAATTTAATTAACAGATATGATTATGATGGAGACTATGGAACTGTACTAAACAGATTTATTATGCAATCTGTTATAAAACACCCATTAACACTTAATGGAAGTGGAAATCAAGTTAGGCCATTCATTAATATTAAAAATACTACAGACGCAATTTTAATTGCAGCTGAAAATTACAAACCAAACTCAGAAGTAAAAATTTATAATCAATTGACTGAAACTCATAAATTAATTACGCTTGCAAAGAAAATTCAGAAAATAACCAAATGCAAAATAAAAAAATATAAAAATCCTAGAATTGAGAATGAAAATAATAGTTTAATAGCCAAACCAATTGGACTTATAAATTTAGGTCTAAAACCTATATTTTTATCAAGTCAAATGATTGCTGAAGAAATGAAAGTTGTAGAAAAATACAAATCAAGAATTATAAGAAATAAAATCATTGCCAGAAGTCGATGGAAAATAGATAAAAAATAACAATATTTTTAAAAAATATTTTATGGATATTCAAAATATCATTTTTTTTTTTCAAATAATCTCAAACATAATTTTTTTTTTAAATTATAAAAAATTATCAAAATTAATTAACATTTACGATAAACCAGATAAAATTAGAAAATTTCATAAACAACCTGTTCCTATATTAGGTGGAATATTAATATTTTTAAATTTTTTTCTATTTTTACCTATACTTGTATATTTTAAAGGGACTTCAGTTTTTTTAATATTCTCTGATTACAAAAATTTTTTATTATTTTATATATTTTTCTCAATTTTCTTTTTAATTGGTTTATTTGACGATATTAAAAATTTAAGTCCTAAATTAAGATTGATTTTAACTTTTTTAGCATCATTTTTGATTATACTCCTAGATAATAACTTGATTATAAATTCAATTTCAATACTTAATGTTGAATTAAATTTTGTATATGAACCATTAAGTATTCTTTTTACTGTTTTTTGTTTTATTGTTTTAATTAATGCATTGAATATGCTTGATGGAATCAATCTACAATTTTCAATTTACTGTATCATAATAATTTTTTTTATAGCCTCTAAAAACTTTAATATAATTTATTTTCTGTTTTTAATACCGTTAATTTTTTTTTCTTTTTTAAACTTAAGGTCAAAAGCTTTTATGGGAGATGCAGGCACGTATTCAGTTGCCTTTTTCTTTTCTTACATTTTCATTAAGTTATTTAAAAATTCTATTTTAAATGAGGCAGAGATAGTTTTACTTTTATTGGTTCCAGGCCTTGAGTTGATAAGAGTATTTTTCATTAGAATTATTAACAAAAAAAGTCCCTTTAGAGGTGACAGGAATCATCTACATCATTATTTGATAAACAAGACAAGCTTGACAAATGCATTGCTTATATTTATTTTTTTATGTTTGATCCCAATCATTTTGAATCAATTAACCTCAAATCTATTTTCTTTTTTAATACCTACATTGATTTATTTTTTAATAATTTATTTATTAAAAAAATAAGTGAGATTTAGATTTTTCTATTAAATTTTAAAATTAATAAATTTAAAAAAAAACTTAATAATGTTATTAAAATGATATATGTGTAAATATTTATTTTATTTTGTTTGTGAGCAATTTTTTTTTTAAAATAATTTACAAAATCATAATTCTGTTTATCAATAAACAATTTTTGACTATGATTTATTTCAAAGTTTATAATTTTTTCAAAAACTGATTTTTCGACATCTTTTAAAATATTTGTTAATTTGATAATATTATTTTTTTTATTCTCTGAATTAATTTCTAAAGAAAAAAAAAATTCATAAGAACTTCCATAAAAATTGACTTTAATTTTGTCATTATCGTATTCATTTTCAACTATTTTTTGTGTATCTTTAAAAAAGGAATAAAATAAGTTTAATGGACTAAAGTTTAGATTATTTATTGTATCTTGATTGATATCTTTTATTTCTATATTTTCAATACTTGATCCCTCAGAAATTGAAAAGTTTATTTTAATATTTTCAGAATAAAAATTATCTTTAAATTGTAAGTCAGATAATGGAGTAATTAAAATTATAGATTTAATTTTTTTTGGAGTTAAAATATAAGCTGGTATTAATATAGCTATCAATAATAGAAATATTATAATTTGCTGTGGTAAATTATTTTTTAATACTTTTAATAAGATTTTTATTTTTATATCCATTTTAGATCTATAATCTAATTTGTATTGTATTTCTAATTTTATTTAAAATATTTACTGAAAAAAAATTAGTAAGAAAAGCTTTATAAACATATTTATGAAATGATGTTAAAATAATAATCTATTAAAAGAGTGTTATTAGCAAAATAATCAAACTAAAGTTGATGATTAATATTTTAAAATTAAGAATTAATAATTGTTTTTTTCAAAAATAATTTTTAAAAAAAGTGCAACAAAAGGCAAATAAGCATATCTGTGAAAGGATGTAAAATTTGTTACCCATAAAGATATAATTATTAAAACTAAGATCATTCCAAAATTTATGATTAATCTTTTATGACAAATCCAGGTTATAATTTGCATTATTATTATCTCAATACCCAGTAGAATAAAAAAAATATTATCAGTAAAAAAAATAAATGTTCCAGATAAAAAAAGTAACGGCCAGAGTATTGATCTATATAAGTACCCAAATTGATCATTTGAAAAATTTGGGATATAATCATAAATTCTTCCAGCCATTTCATTTGTATTTCTTTCACTTACTAATTTTATAAAATGATAGAATAAATTTCCATGATCATCTCCAACCTCATAAAATGTATAGAAATAAAAGATGCTAATTGTAATAATAGTTAAAGAAAAATAAATTAATTTTTTTAGGTTAAAAAGTTTTTTAAAATCAAAAAAAATCAAATAATAAATAATAAATGAAAATCTAAAGGATGTACCAAAAATTGATGATAAAATTAAAGATACTTTATTTTGATATAATACAAATATTATTAGAAAGAAAAAAATAAAAGTTTCTTTAAGTATGTTTACAGCTAGATGTAGTTTGTATGGCAAAATCATAAATACAAAAATACTTAATATAAATAAATAATTTTTTTGCTCACTATGATAGTGCTTAATATAATGAAGAAATACCATTGCGCATGTCAGAGAATATAAAAATATATTTAAAAGTATTAAATTTCTATAAGCGTCTAAAAAGTTAATAATATTTAATTCTTTAATTTCATGAAGTAATTTAACTACAGAGTAATAAGAGTTTCCCTTGAGAAAATTTTTAAAAAAATTTATTATATTTTCAGATAAACTAGCCTTAATACTAATATAATTGTGATCATGATTTGTTAAGTACCAAAGTGAGTCAGGATGAAAAGTTGAAGAAATTCCTAATATTTTTCTTTCAATGTATAAAAATAAAATACCAATAAAAAAAGAACAAATAAATATGATGAATACTGTTAAATATTTTTTTTTTAATAATTCATTTATCATCTAAATAAATTATAAATAAAAATACATCTTATAGCGCTAAAACCATCTTTCCATGTTATTTTTTTCCCATCCGAATATTTTCTGCCGTAGTAATTTATACTTACTTCATAAATTCTTAGATTTTTGATTTTTGATATTTTAGCTGTAACCTCAGGTTCAAATCCAAATCTATTTTCTTTTAAGTTGATATCTTTTAAAATACTAGATTTAAATGCTTTATAACAAACTTCCATATCGGTTAGATTTATGTTTGTAAGCATATTTGAAAGTAGAGTTAAAAAGTAATTACCAAGACTATGCCAATAGTATAAAACTCTTACTTTTGATGATCCTAGAAATCTTGAGCCATAAACTACATCTGCATATCCTTCTTTAATAGGCTCTAGTAGCTTATTATAATCAGCAGGATCATATTCTAAATCAGCATCTTGAATTAGAATAATATCACCAGATGAAAACTCTATGCCCTTTCTTATTGAAAAACCTTTACCGTAATTTTTGTCATTTTTGATTAATTTTGATATTTTATTATCATTTAAAATTTCATCTAAAATTAATGAACTTCCATCAGTTGAGTTATCATCTATTACTATTATTTCTTTTTTGTAACCTAAGATGTTTGTATCATTTATTTTATTAATTATTTCTCTAATAGTGTCTTTCTCGTTATAACAAGGGATTATAATACTTAATAGCATGATTAATTCTAAAAAATTTGTTAATAATAAATATCAAATTTATTACAACTTGTAACACTTTATTAATTGATTATGTTATAATTTATTAATAATTTTCACCAAAATATATCAATTAGTAAATTGAAATGACCAAGAATATTTATTTAGTTTCAAATACTTTTAAATCATTTTATCTATTTCGAAAAGAAATAATTTTTAGTTTGTCGAAAAGATATAACATTATATTAGTTGCCAATAGTGACAAATATGTAAATTTTTTTTTAGAAAAAAAAATAAATTGTGTAAAATTAAATAATCTATTTAATAATAGAGGTATTCTCTCTCAAATAATCATAATTTCTAAGTTTTTATTTATGTTTTTTAAGAAAAAACCAAATTTAGTTCAAACATACACTTTACATCCAAATCTCTTAGTTCCCCCAATTGCAAAAATATTTTCTGCAAAAACAGTGTTAATGATAACTGGTATGGGTGCAGTATCTATATCAAAATATAAATTTTTAAAAATTGCTTATAATTTTTTATACAAAATTATTTCTATATTTTCTGATTATTTTATCTATGTAAACAACCATGATAGAGAATATTTTACAGATAAATTAAATATTTCAAAACCATATATTCAAATATTTGGAGCTGGAATTACAAAAAAAAAAAAATTTAAAAAAAATTTTATTGGTCAAAAATATAATTTGAAGAAAACTTTTAATCTTTTATTTATGGGAAGACTAATTAAAGAAAAAAATTTTGAAATTGCAATCAAAGTTTTTAAAAAACTTAATATTAAAAATAAAAGATTAATTATTGTAGGAGACTTTGATGAATTAAGTTTTTCCAAAAAAAAAAATTATTCAATATTAAGATATCCTGGTATAATTTGGTTAAAAAAAATAAACGATGTAAGTCAGATTTTATTTTATTCTGATCTACTTTTATTTCCTTCAAAAACTGAAGGTATGCCCACTGTACTAATGGAAGCAATAAACTATAACTTACCCACAGTTACATATTCGATACCTGGGTCAGAAGATGTAATAAAACAAAATATGAATGGATATATTCATAAGGTTGGTGATATATTGAGTTTGGAAAATTCAATTATAAAAATTTTTAAATCAAAAAAAAATTCTTTTGAAGGAAACTATTATAAACTAAAAATAAAGTTTAATAGGAATAATATTGTCAATAAAGTTAATATTTTTTATGATGAACTTCTCAAAGAATAAATTTTTTATATTTTCAAGCTTTTTGTATCTTTTTTTACCAATCTCAATTGTAATTGGAAATTTTCCTGTGAATTTTTTAAATGTTTATTCATTTATATTCATAATCTACTTTTATTTTAATATTAAAAATATTAAATCAAATATAAATACTGAAGTTTTATACTTAACTGTGTTTTTTTTATATTTACTAATAAACGCTCTTGTCAATAATGATCAGTATACAATTACAGCTACTATAAAATATTTGAGGTTTTATTTTTTTTGTTTGTGTGTTTTTTATTTACTTAATAATAGCGGTAAGTTTTATAAACAATTAATTTTTATATTTTTTACTGTCTTCATAATTGTACTTATTGACGGATTTTTTCAGTATTTGTTTGGTGTAAACCTACTAGGCTTCAAACAAGAAATTACTCATAGGGTCAGCGGTTTATTTGGAAATGAGCTTATTTTGGGGAGCTTTATCTCAAAATACTTAACTTTTGTAATATTACTTCTATTGATTAAAGAAAAATATAAACCATTGATTTTACCAATCTTATTTTTTGTTTTATTATTATCTTTTGTTTCTGGAGAAAGAACAGCCTTTGCAACTACAGTTTTAATATCTTTTTTTACAATTTGTAAATTATTTAATTTAAAAAAAGTTTTACTTTTTATTTCAGTTACCGTGACATGTATTGTTGCAATAGTTAATCTTGATGGCGTTGTAAAAGATAGAATGGTTTTAAACACTCTAGAAAATACTAAATTTTTGACAGAATGGAAGAACCCTAAAAGTTTAAAAATATATACTGATCAACACAATGCACACTTTCAAAGTGCATATTTAATGTATAAAAAAGGAAATTTTATTGAACAACTATTTGGTAGAGGAATAAAGTCTTTCAGGAATAATTGTAAAAAAAAAGAATTTTGCGATACAGTAAATTGTTGTTCTACACATCCTCATAATATATTTCTTCAAATTTTGTCTGAAGTTGGACTAATTGGATTGTTTTTTTATTTATATTTTATGTTTTACCTACTTTACAATTCTTTTCAATTATTTATTAAAAATAAAGATGATATAAAATTTATAATAATAATTTCAATTTTTTTTAATTATTTACCTTTTTTAACTTCAGGAAATATTTTTGGTACTTTTTTGTCTACAAATTTTTTTCTGTTAGTATCATTTTTAATATATTTTAATAATACAAAAAAGAATATAACCTAGGGATATTTAATTATAAATCTTTTTAAAATAGATTAAGTAAATAAAAGTTAATGAAAAATAAAAAAAAATTACTTCTATCTTCTTTATTTTCAAAATATATTAAACCATCAGAGAAAGGTAGGCTCGTCTTCACATATCATTCGTTAAATTTTAATCTTAACTCTTTAACTACTGATATTTATCAGTTAACCCCGAAAACATTTTCAGAGCAAATATTCTATTTAAAGAATAATGGTTATATTTCAAAAAATTTTAACAAATTGTCAAATTCAAATGATGGTTTTATATTTACGTTTGATGATGGTTATAAAAATTTTCTAAAATATGGACTAGATAAGATATTAAAAAATAATATTAATGTGATTATTTTTGTTTGTCCAAAATTAATTAAGGAAAACAATCCAAATTATTTAAATAAAAAAGATTTATGTGAATTAGCAAAATACCCAAATATTGAGGTTGGATCACATTCATATGATCATATAAATTTGACGAAATTAAATGAAAATGAAATAATAAATCAGTTAGATAAAAGCAAAAAATGGATTGAGGACACTATTTCGACAGAAGTTGAAAAAATTTCCTATCCATTTGGAGGATATAATAAGATGATAATTGATAATGTAAAAAAATTACATTATAAAAAAGCATTCACTACAAGATTTGATTTCTATCATAATGATTACAATAATTTTCAAATACCGAGAATAGATATTTGGAGAAATGATGATGAAAGTATCTTTTCATTAAAACTTAAAGGAAAATGGAATTGGATGAAATATTTTAGTAAATATCCTTATATAACTGACTAATTATAATTGTAATTTACATCTATTAAGTAGATAAACCTAATTATGAAAATATTTATTACAGGTATTGCTGGATTTTTAGGTTCCAACCTAGCGGAACACTGTCTTAAAAAAGGCATTAGTGTTATTGGAAATGATACTTTGATTGGTGGAGACTTTAAAAATATTGAAGATTTAAAAGTAGAATTTCACAACATAGATTGTTCAGATTTAGAAGGTATGACAAAAATAATGAAGAATGTAGATGTGGTTTGTCATGCAGCCGCATTTGCTCATGAGGGTTTATCAAATGTTTCTCCAAAAGTAATATGTGAAAATAATGTAGTTGGATCTGTATCTGTTTTTACAGCAGCTATAAGAAATAATGTAAAGAGAATAGTTTATTGCTCATCTATGGCTAGATATGGAATTGCAAGGAAACCTTACGAGGAACATATTGAACCAAAACCAGTTGACCCATATGGAGTATCTAAACTTGCTGCGGAGAATATTCTTAAAATATTATCCAACACTCATAAATTTGAATATAATATAGCTGTGCCTCACAACATAATAGGACCAAAACAAAAGTATGATGATGCTTTTAGAAACGTAGCATCAATAATGGTAAATTTAATTTTACAAAATAGAAGCCCAATAATTTATGGGAGTGGTGATCAAACAAGGTGTTTTTCAGATATTGTTGATTGTATAAATCCTTTAGATAAATTATTGTTTGACCCAAACATAACATCAGAGATTGTAAATATTGGTCCTGATGAGGAACCAATAACAATTAACGAGTTATACAGGATTATATCAAATAAATTACAATTTAATAAAGACCCAATTTATGAGCTAGATAGACCAAATGAAGTTAGAGAGGCAATTTGTTCTTCTGAAAAAGCCAGAAAGATTCTTAACTACCAAACCACCATTTCTTTAGAAAAATCTTTGGATAAAGTTATCAATTATGTGAAGCTAAATGGTACAAAAAAATTTCAATATAATTATGAAATTGAGATAATTAATGATGTAGCACCCAGAACTTGGATCAAAAAACTTTTTTAATTTGAAACTTAAATTTTTAAAATAAATTTTATGCATAAGGATTTTAAAAACAGCTTATCAACAATTATATTATGTGGCGGAAGTGGCAAAAGACTTCATCCATTGACTAAAAAAACCCCTAAACCTTTAATTAAAATTAAGAATAAAGAAATCTTGTCATATATAATTGACCATCTCAATTACTATGATCTAAAAAATATTTTAATTTCAACTGGTTTTAAACATAGTGCTTTTAAAACATTTTTTTCAAAAAAAAAGCGATATAATAAAAAAATTAATCTTATTTTCACAGGTAAAAACACCGATATAATTAAAAGAATTACAAAATGTAAAAAATATTTAAATGAATATATCATGATATGTTATGGAGATACTTTGGTTGATATTAATCTTGATAAACTAATTAATTTTTTTTTAAAAAATAAAGAAAAAATAGTTTTATCTGCATATAATTATAGGTCTCAATATGGTCTACTTAATATTAAATCGGATGGAAAAGTTATCACATTTAAAGAAAAACCTGACTTAGGATTGTTTTTTAATATTGGTTTTTTTCTTATGAAAAAAGAACATCTAAAAAGTTTAGAAAAATTTAAAACATTTCAAGATTTTCTTGAAAATAAAGGTATTATAAATAAATTAAGGACTTATGTACATAAAGGTAAGCATATTACAATAAATACACTAAATGAATTAATTGAAGCTAAAAAAAATATTAAATACTTAAAGAATTAATCAATAAGAAATGAATAAAAATTTTTTTTATAAAAAAAAAATATTAATAACAGGCATCGACGGATTTGTTGGTTCTAATTTAGCAAAAAAATTAGTATTTCTTGGCGCAAAAGTAAGTGGAATAATTCAAAAAAAAAATAAAAAATCGTTATTCAACTATGAAAAAATTAATAAAAAATGCACTTTATACAAAGGTGACATTTATAATCATATATTTATTAAAAGAATTATTACTAATAATAAATTTGAGATAATTTTTCACCTTGCTGCGCAAGTTGAAGTGGGTGTTGCCAATCATGATCCTTTTGATACGTGGGAGAGTAATATTAGGGGGACTTATACAATACTTAATAATTTAGTAAAAAATAAAAACATTAAATCAGTAATTGTTGCCTCATCGGATAAATCGTATGGTGAGTATCCAAAATCCTTATTACCCTATAAAGAACACTACACATCAAGAGCTATTTTTCCATACGATGTTTCAAAAGCATGTGCAGATATGATAAGTAAATCGTATTCATCTGAACTCTTTAAGCTTCCAATTATTACTACAAGATTTTCAAATATATTTGGTCCAGGACAGCTTCATTTTAGTGCATTGATACCAGATATTATGAAGTCATTAATTTTAAATAAAAAATTTATTCCAAGAGGTGATGGAAGTGATTTAAGAGACTATGTTTATATAAATGATATTGTGGATCTTTATTTATTGTTATCAAAAAATCTTTATAAAAAACCCAAATTAAGAGGTGAAATTTTTAATGCTGGAATAAATAAGCCAATTTCTGTTAAAGAAGTAATAAGTAAATTTTATCTTGCTAAAAATAAAAAAGAAGAATTAAAGATTATTTTTCAATTAATGAAATCCAAAAAAAGCAAAGGAGAAATACCATATCAATACATGGATCATAAAAAATTAAAAAAATATTTTGGATGGAAGCCAAAATATAAATTTGATGAGACTGTTAATGATTTATTCGAATGGTATGAAAAATATTTAATTAATAATAAGAATGCATAAAGATTTTTTTTAAAAAATTACTTTATAGATTATTTTTATCTATCATTAGAAGTATTATAAATTATAGTTTATTTAATAGGTTTAAAGATATTAAAATTCATAAATGAAAGATAATTTTATTAAAATATATAAATATGCAATTTTAGTTTTACCATTTAGTTTAATATTTAGTATTTTTGTTTCAGATTTAATTGTCAGTTTATCATCATTATCTTTTTTAATATATATATTTGCAAACAAGAAAACATCATTATTAAAAAGTATAGAATTTAAATTATTTTTAATTTTATATACAATCTTTATTTTAAGTGCTTTATTTTCTGACTTCACCTACCATTCTTTGATTAAAACTCTGCCTTACTTAAGATTTGGAATTTTTATGCTTTTGATCAAATATCTCCTAATAAATGATGATAATTTTAAAGTTCTATTTTTTAGATCTCTTATTATTAGTTTTTTATTTTTATGTTTTGGATTGTTTTTGCAAATTATTGGCCTTGAGTATCTATCTAAATATATAAACGGCTCTAGATATAGTAGCTTTTTTTTTGATGAATTAATTTTAGGATCTTTTTTAATTAAAATTTTACCTATTGCATTGGCATTAAGTTTGTTTTTAAATTACAAAAATATTTTTTATATATTGATTTTTATTCTTTCATTTATGATATTTCTGTCAGGTGAAAGGTCTGCACTATTTTCTCTAATAATTTTTTTATCTTTTTTACTAATTTTTACAAAGGTTTTAAATATTTATTATAAGCTAGCAATAATATCTCTTATATTAATCATATTTGTCTCTACATTAACATTTTTTCCTAAAATTAAATTTAGAATAATTGATCAAACTGTATATCAACTTAATATAATTAAGACAGATAGAGAGTATGTGGAGTTTAAAGTAGAAGATTATCAAGTCGGAGTGGCAAGAGAGGAATATTATATACCATTAAAATATTATTTGATGATGGAGTCAGCATTTAAAATGTTTAAAGATAATGTTTTTTTTGGCACTGGCATGAAAACATTTAAAATTTTATGCAAAGATGAAAAATATTATAAGAAAAAAAATTACAAAGCTTTTGAAGGTAAACCTGATGATTATTATAAGGGCTTTACTGGCCTTGATAATTGTTCAACACATCCACATAATTATTATATTCAATTATTATCAGAAACAGGTATTTTCTCTTTTTTATTTGTTTCAATAATATTTATTTTATTTTCATATAAGTTTTTTAGAGAAGAGAAGTTATATAATAAAATATTATATTTATCATTGATGGTAAATTTATTTCCATTCTATTTTACAGGAAATATATTTAGTAATTTTTTATCAATCTTACTTTATTTAAATATTGGTTTTCTAAATCTTTCTAATAAAAAAATTAAATGATATTTAATTTATGATAAATATAACTAGTTACATTTTATTTTTTTTAGGAAATTTCTTAACTATTATTTTTATTCCTGACTCATTAATACAAAGTTTTTTGGCAAGTTTCTCTATTTTTAGCCTTATAATTGGACCAGCTAATTTTATATTATTTTCAAGGTTTTTAGAAAAAAAATTTCTTTTTTTAAAAATTATATTATTTATAAATTTGATTCAATTCTTGTATTTTGATAATTTTACAATTTTAATTTTTATTTATACAGTTAATATTTTTTTCTCTGATTTTTTATCCTCACAATTAAAATTTTCAAAATTAAACTTAATATATAAAGTAAGTTTTTTTTTAATTTCTTTTCTTTTAATTTTAGATTTTGCCTCTATTAAGCAAATTTTAGAACTTAGAATTATTTTAAGCAGTGTGTTGCTAATTTTTGTGCTTCTTTTTAAAATAAAACATATAAAACTGGATGTTAAATATCCAGTTTCCTATCAATTTCTGACAAACATTAATTATTACCTTCCACTGTATTTAACAACCTTGTTTTTAGAAATGTTCAAACTCAAATTAGTTTATGTTACTTTTCAAATTGGTTTCGGATTAATTCTTAAATCTTATGATTTAAAAATTAGACAAATAATTGACGAAAATAAATTTAATTTTTATAATAAATTTCTCTATTTAATAATATTGTTTTTGCCTTTAATTTTTTTTAATTTCAATATCGAGTCAATAATATATTTTTTATACTATTCAAGTGTATTAATTTTTATATATGTTAAAAAAAAATTATTATAAATGAAAAAATTAAAAGTTGGAATTATCGGAATTAGAGGACTTCCAGCACGTTATGGTGCATTTGATCAATTTGTAGATCAACTTGTTGAATACTCTAATTTTAAAAAAGAAAATATTAAATTTTATATTTCAGCAGAGCCAGGATTAAAAAAAGAGGATATCATCAATGTTAAGCAATTTTATTTTTACAGAGGTAAAAGTTTTTTTGTATTAGTTAATAATTTTTTTTCAATTTTGCATTTTTATCTTTCAGGTGTTAGAACTTTTTTATTTTTTGGCTATGGCCCAGTAATTTTTTTTCCTTTATTAAATTTACTAAATTGTAAAATTATTTGTAATGTTGATGGAATTGAGTGGAGACGAAAAATACCATATATTAAAAAAATTTATTTTAGATTGTGTGAAAAATTACTTTCTGTCGTTAGAGTTAATTTAATTTTTGATTCTGTCGTCATTAAAAGATATTATAATATAATACATAATGTTGATGGAAGTTTATTGTATTATCCATCAGATTTTGAAAAAGCTCAACTAACTTTAAAGACTATAGATTTAAGAAAAACTTTTAAAGTTACGGTTGTTATGCGTCTTTTGCCTGAAAATAATATTGAAACTATTGTAGATACGTTTATTTTGTTGAATAAGGAAAGGATTTCCAATGATAAACTTTATATTATTGGAAGCCGTAATGAATACTTTGAAAATATTATTGAACCAAAGATATCTGATATAGCTAATATTATTTTTTTAGGTCCTATTTATGATAGAAAAAAATTATTTAGACTGTGGAAGACTTCAGATTATTATATTCATGGACATAGCGTTGGCGGAACAAACCCAACCTTAATAGAAGCAATTAGTTTACGTCTTCCAGTCATAGCTTATGATTGCTCTTTTAATAAAAAAATAATAGGTAAAAATGGGAGTTTTTTTAAAAACTCCGATGATCTATTTAAACTTATTAAAAGTAAGGATTTTATTAATCAGAACTTAAAAATAGATTATAGTGTTTTCAAAAGAGACTATATTAACAGGAATTATCTAGAGTTATTAAAAAGTCCTTAATTTTATGTACTAATTAATGTTTACAAATCAGATTTCTGTTATATAAGAACTTGCCTGGTGATTATTGCGAAGGGGCAATACCCGATCCCATTCCGAACTCGGAAGTCAAGCCCTTCAGCGCCAATGGTACTTTGTCTTAAGACACGGA
>Ga0209335_10003851_pt1 | contig 14652 bp, 20 predicted proteins | sample COG_09_FD_184753 | JGI IMG/M metagenome (GOLD analysis project Ga0209335, IMG submission 184753) | Pelagic Microbial community sample from North Sea - COGITO 998_met_09 (SPAdes) (version 2) | ecosystem: Environmental > Aquatic > Marine > Neritic zone/Coastal water | place: Helgoland, sampling...
GAATTAATCCATATAAATCATCATGCTGCAGAACCAAAATTTAATATAGATGGAACACCATATCTAGGAGAATGGGGTAGACCACAAAATGATGGACCCGCATTACGTGGTATAGTCTGTTTAAAATTAATAAATATTATACCATTTAGATTAAATTCTCTTTTAGATATAATTAATAATGATATAGATTATACTATTAATAATATAGATAAACCATGTTTTGATTTATGGGAAGAACTATATGGATATCATTTGTATACTCGTATTATGCAATATGCCTTTTTATATAAAATCAAAAATAATAACAAATTTAAATTTAATACTATTAACAATAATATTTTAAATAGTTCCTATAAAAATATAACTGACCATTTTTCTAAAACAAACGATAAAATTTATTCAGCATATTCATGTAATGGTCGTATATTGAGAGAATATGACGCATCATTATTATTAGCATTTAGTTTTTTACAATATGACATACCAAATATATCTATATATACTGATAGAATACAAACATATGTAAATAATATGATTTTGGAATTCAATACTATTTATCCAATAAATAAAAAATTAAATATACCATTTTTAGGAAGATATTTAAACGATAATTACTTTAGTGGAAATCCATGGTTAATAACTACAATTGCATTATTTAATTATCTTTATGTATTAAATAAAATAGAAGAATATGAAGAAGAATTTGAAAATTTTATTAAGTTTATTAAATCAAAACATTTAATACTACCGGAACAAATTGATAAAAATAATGGCAATAATGTATCAGTAGAAAAATTAACTTGGAATTATGCAGAATTAAATTTATTTACTAATAAAAATTTATTTTCTCTTTTTTAAAGAACGGGGTTTAGATTTTCTTTTGTTTTTTGTTCTTGGTTTTTTACTTGTCTTACCCCTTATTCCCAATCTTTGCATTAAAGTTTTTGGTTTATGAGCATTATGCATAATTTTTTCACCTCTTTTTCTATTCAATTGAGAGCTATGTTTAGAACCCATTTTTTTTGCTCTATTAAATTCATTTAATTTGCTTGCTAAAATTTCTGAGGATTTATAAACTCGGTTTATTATTTTTCTAGATTGTTTTTGTGTTTTATGAAAACGAAATAAATCGTTAATTCGATTTAAATCTCGTTTGGCTTTAAAATTATTATTCTTATTTGCCATATCTTGAATTCTTCTATATCTATCTTTTCTATCTCCTGGACCATATTTTTCTAATATACTTTTTATTTCACCTCTTATTGCATTATTATTCATATATAATACACAAAGAAAAGAAAATAAAATAAATATAAAAATAAAAATAAAATAAATTGAAAAATATTTAATAACTAATAATTAATTATTTATTATGAATATTAAAATAAATGAAAAATATATTATAAAACGCACTGAAAATAATTATACAAAACATCAATATGCTACTGTAAATGGGTTTTATTTTGATTCTGAAGATAATAAAACTTACTATAAATTTATATATGGATATTTGTGTATTCATCAAGGAAAATGTTTATTAGAGAATATAATAGAATTAAACGAACAACAAAAAATTTATAGTTTAAAAAATGAATACTGGAAATTACCACAAGAATTTTATCAGTCCATGTCCGAATAATAATTCTTTTATTATATTAATGAATATAAATATTATATTAGTTTTTGTATTAGCAATATTTTTTTTATATATACTCATAAATAATACAGAAAAATTTATAGTAAATAATCCTAATTTTGAATTAAAATCATTTGATTCTAATTGCATATTTTTAGATAATGAAACAGCAATAAATAAACCAGAAATAAAAAATTTAACACAACAACAATTTATTGAAACGGAATATAAACCTATTTATGCTGGTCGTCTAACACATGTAAGAAAAGAATCAATGATTTTAGATGATTTAAAGTATAATTTTGAAGAAGATTATCAATTTGTAAGACCATATAGACGAAATTATAAATATTATGGAATAAAAGCAGAATTAAATTTATGTCAAATGAATGGTATTCTTCAAATAATAAAACATCATAATCCATTACATCCTATAGAATTTAAGTTTGTGAAAAAGGAAACAGCAAAGGCCAATATGCATAATTATAATTTAATAAAAACATGGCTTATAGATAATATAAATAATATAGCATGTATATTTTCAGAAAAAGATATACAAAAAATTACCAATGTATATGAATTTATTAAATATAAAAATAATTTAAAATTTCATAAAGTACAAACATCTAATAAATTTGAATATATTTATGATAAATTATATGGCTATTTTGAAACAGAAGATAAATATATATACAATTATCATTTTGTAACAAAAATTTATAGAAAAAATGCTGAAATATATTATATTATTTACAATGATATTTCGTATAGTATTAGAGGTAATAAATATTATATAAATAAATTGGTTATATTAGGTAATGATTTTGAAGAAAACATACATTTCGGAAAATATAAAAAAAATAGTTTCCATAATAAAGATTCAAACAATATAGATTGTTCTTTAGTTAATAGTTATGAATGTAATACAAAAATTACCTTAGATGAAGACTTTCTAAAAAAAAAAAATAAGTTCTTAAAAGATAAAGATATACAACAAAAACTAGACCAAGAAGAAAGTCTAAATAAATGTTTTTATAAAGATGCCTTATCTGAAGCAGAATGTAACTCATATGAAATTAAAGAAAATATAAGTTATGATACTGGAAAAATAATAAAACCTGGTATATGGGCAAAATCTCGATGCACAAGTAATGAAGAATGTCCATATTATAAAACAAATCAAAATTATGATAATGAAAGAGGTGGGTGTGTAAATAATGTATGTGAATTACCATTAAATATGAAATTAATAACACCTACAAATGAAGATAAAAATAGTATTCCATTATGTCATAATTGTATACCTAAACCTAATTGCAAAGGATTAGAATGTGCTAAATGTTGTGATGAACAAAATGATAAAACAAAATATCCAAATTTGATAACGCCAGATTACGCATATCCAAATGATAAAAGTTCTAGATTAGACCAACAAAATAAATTTATTTTGAAGAATTTATCACCTTTTAAACTTATTTAAAAGACCTGGTATTTTATCATATTTCCAATAAACCTTTTTTAAATCTAAACTTGGAACAAGAATACATTCTCCAGATTTTATATTATATTTGCAATTTTTGTCTTCACCAACATGAATATAACCAATATCTTTATAAAATTTATATGAACCAGGATGATATTTTATATGTTTATTAATATAAAACATTTCTAATGGATTAAATTCATTACTATATGAATCATACATAGAAATTTTATTTACAATATTATAATTATATATATCTTTTTTATTATTTATCGCAGATGGTTCTCCTTCACGCAATTCATTTTCATTATTTTGATTAAAATATACATGTGATGGAGAAAAATCTATTAATTGATTTCCTTCATTAAACATATAATTTCTTAAATAGTTCAAATTTTTATATATACTTTTTGTATAATTATATGTAACATCATTGCTTAATTTTTTGTTACATATTAATACACAATTTATAGCCATTGTTTCAACTGTTTTTGCTTCATAGTTATTAAAAATATATGTATTATCTTTTATTATAATATTTTTAAATTTGTTATTATTACCAGTTACCTCATTAAATAATCTATTTGTACTTTTTTTAAATGGAATAAATTTTACATTTATTTTACTTGATAAATTAATAATATATGATAATTTTGGTCCAGAAATATGAAATATTGCATCGATTTCACCACTTAATAAATAATTAAAATTTTTATTTAATGAATCTGGAATATAATATAGATTGCCATTTTTATTATTAATATTTTTAAATTGATCTTTTTTATTAAAACGTATTAAATTAATATTATATACATTACATAATAATTTTAAAATTTCTAAAGAACCACTTTTTTCTCTACCTGTTCCAATAATATAATTTTTTCCTTTTAATGAAAATCCATTTTTTAATTCACTTAATGAATTAATATTTGATTCTTTATTTACTATTAAAAAATATAATTCATTATATAATCTACATATACATCGTATATTATTTAATTTATTGTATTTAAATCTATTTAACCCAATGATACTATCTAATAATAAATCTTCTTGCACTAAAGCAAAATCTAATTTTCCACTATTTACCTTTTCTAAATTTTCTATAGTTCCATGTGTATTTACTAATCCCATATTAATGCCATATATATTACCTAATGCTTTAGAAAATACATTATATATTGAATTATGTTCTCCACATCCTAATTTATAATTATTTAAAACTGGTACTTCATATTTAATACCTTTATAATTTAAATAAGATAATGCATTATAATCAGTAAATCTTTCACCATAATCAGTATTTTTTTCATTATATAAATATTTATTAGTTATATCTGTATATTTTTTATATGTTATAGATATTAAGATAATTAATAATAAAATATAAAACATAATATAAATTAAAAATATATATTAAAAATATTATTTAATTTTATAAATATATACTAATGATACTAAGATTAAAATTATCGATTGCATTATATTTATTTTTTGTGTTTATAATAATGTTTTTTAAACCAATGTTTATATTTAATAATGAAGGCGAAATAAAAGAATTTGGAACCGGTGATAATAAAACTATAATGCCATTATGGCTATTATTTGCTTTATTGAGTGTAGTATCATATTATTTAATATTACTATTTACTACATAAATATACATATTTACATTTATTTAAAAATATAGAATATAAAATATTAAAATAATAATTAAAATTAACATTGTCGGTATCCATAAATAATATTTCATCAATATTTTTTAATTTACATTTCTTTATATTTTTTATAAAATTAATATTATCAATATTAGTTAATTTTATATAATCTATTTTATTATTTATGATAGTCTTAGTTATATTCGATTTATTCATCATATTTTTTAAATTTTGTAATGTATTATTATAGTTTGATAATACTAATATTTCCTTTTTTATTATTAGTTTGTCTAAAATATAATTTAATTTAGAATTGCTTATTTTAGTATTACTTACTATATTTAATGCATTGAGTGTAATCTTATTTCTACAATTTGGACATGAAGAAGAATTTTTTAAGACTTTAAATATACATTCATAACAAAAAAAATGATTACATGGCGTAAAAGTTAAATTGGAGGTTGAAATATTATTGAGGCAAATACTACAATAATATTTTTTTTTGTATTTTTTCAAAAAATCATTTTTTAAAATATAATTATAGTGTATAAAATTATTCGGAAAACTCATAAATTCATGTAAATTTTTTTTTTCTATATTATCTTTATATTTTCTTTCATTAATATTTAATTTTATACTTTTTTTTATTAACTTATTAATTATATCTGTTTTTACTAAAAATATAAAATTTTTAAATAATACCTGATTATAATAATTATTATAACATATTGATTTGTCATTTAGAAATAACCCCACTATATTATTTATGTAATTATTATCTAATTTATCATATAGCATAATTTTTTTTTTGTAATTAATTTTAGTTAAATCTATATCAAAATTATAATAATTATAAATTAAAATATTGTTCCATTTAACCCTGTATATATTAGAATCAATTTCATGTACAACAGTAAATTTATTATTAAATTTTAAATTTAAGAATGCCTTATATTTTTTTTCCGTTAATATTAAATTTTTACAACGACTATTCATAATTTTTTGTATATGTATATAATCGAAATTACCAATTAATATAAAACCATTTATGTTCAAATTAATTATAGAAGAATTATTATTTAAACTAAATATACCAGTATTGATATCAATATAAATATCCTTCAGTTTTACAATATCATCTTTGTAAAAAATTAGTTCATAATCATTTTTAAATTTTATATTTTTAAGATTCGAATAATGATATAATATTTTTTTTTTAGTATTTAAATTACGTTTAATAAGTGATATAAGTTCCAATTTATTAGGTATTGTTTTATTATATTTAACATAATCATATAATTTATCATAATTTATTTTTATTTGAATTTTTAAATTATAAAAATTATTTTGTGAAAATGTTACATTACTTAATATTACTTTGTATAATGATTTATTATTGGGTATATTAGATAAACCAATAATTGTTTTATCATTATCCAATATAGTTAATTGGTTATCTGAAATATGTAAAGTATCTAACTTATCATTATTGATAAATTGATATGAATGTAAAAATAACATAGATATTTTTTTTTCAGAAATAATCTTTAAATTAAATATTTAAATATGTTATATATTTAAACAATGATTTACATTATCATTCTAATTATATTTTTATCATTATTGTTACTAAAAAATTTGAATTGTAAAGAAAAATTTCGTAATTTTCCTGATGTAAATAATTATACGAAATATAATAAATATAATAATATTTGGCTTTATTGGGAAAACAAACCAGGAAAGACAAAACCAGAATACTTGAAATTATGCGAGGAGTCTGTGTATAAGCATTGTTCGGAAGATTTTAGAATATATTTATTAGACGAAAATACAGTATATGATTTTTTACCGAATTTACGGAAAGATATAAATCAACTAACGATTCCACAAAAAACAGATTATATAAGATTACATTTATTAAATAAATATGGTGGTATATGGTTGGATTCAGATATTTTGGTTATGCAAAATTTATTACCTATTGTTTACAAATTAAATAATTATGATTTTGTTGGGTTCGGATGTCATTACAGAAATTGTAGTAAAGGTGGTTATGGGTCTCCTGCTAATTGGGTAATGGCTTCAAAGAAAAATGGTATATTAATTGATAAATGTATAAATAATTGTGACAAAATACTGAAGAAAAATACGATGCAATTTTTAAATAATAAATCTAATTATTTTAAATTAGGTAGAAATATAATATGGGACCAAATTAAATATTGTAAGAAAAATATAAAGAATTGGGATTATTATCATTTTGACAGTAAATGTTTAGAAAGAGATTCAAATCATGTCAAAATTAGAAATAAGCGTTTAATTTCTAAAGAAAATATTGATCCTAAATGTGAAAATAAAATGCTTTTTATACCTATATATAATACAGCACCTGGATTTCCAAAATGGTTTTTAAATTTAAATAAAGAACAATTACTAAAACAAAATTTACTTATTTCAAAATTATTTAGAAAATCTTTGAATTAAATTAAATTAAATTAAAATAAAATAAAATAAAATAAAATAAAATAAAATAAAATAAAATAAAATAAAATAAAATAAAATATTTTATAATATTATGGCAGATTGTGATAAATTAAAACAAGGTGGAGTATTATATAATGAAATTAGTAACATAACCTCAAATTATTGTTATTATGATGCTTCTGGAATAAAACCAGAAACCAAACAAAAAAGAAAAAAAAATTATAGAGATTTACTCATGAAGGTACATCCAGATAAAAATCCAGGTTGTAAGGAAGATGCGGAGGGATTATCTAAAATAGTCGGAAATGTATGCAAAGATGGTAAACCCCAAGAATTACGAACACCAGCACGTCGGCCAGCACCATATACTTCACGAAGAGAACAAGGTCAAACACGACGAGCGCCAGGCCCAAGTCAATCAAGACCAGCCCCAGCCCCAAGTCAATCAAGACAAGGCCAATCAAGACAAGGCCAATCAAGACAAGGCCAATCAAGGCCATCCCAAGGCCGACCTAAAGGTCAGTGGCCAAGACGTAGACGTAGAAGTAATAACATTCCATATACAGATACAGTTTTTAGTAAGGAAGTAAGAAACGCTGCTGCGGCCAAGCCTTTTGGACCAAATACTCCAATGGGACGTGCCGAAGATTTTTATAGAACCCAGGTACGACCGTTTGGTTATGGAAAAAGTAAAAAGAAACCCAAAGCGAAAAAATCTAAAAAAGCAAAACAACATAAAAAAGGGAAAAAAAAATCTACAAGAAGAAAAAAAAAATAAACATTAAATAGTTATTTTTATATATTATTTAAATATTCTTATCTATAATTATAAAAATTCTTTATGAATAATCTTATACAATTGCTTTATGAAAATAATTGTATAAAAACTGGTTCATTTACTTTAAAAAATGGGACCCAATCATCTATTTATATTGATCTTAAAAATATAATATCTTATCCATTTTTAGTGAATAAGATTGCCTCACAAATTTACAATATAATAAAATGTGAAAGATTTAATCGTATATGCGGTATTCCTTATGGAGCCATACCTATATCATCAATTATTGCGTTTAATCATAATATACCCATGATATTAGTTCGCAAGGAAATAAAAAAATATGGATTAAAGAAATCTATTGAGGGTGAATATAATAAAAATGATGAAATTATTTTAATAGAAGATACAATTACTACAGGTAGTAGTTTAATAAAATTTATTAAATTATTAGAAAAAGAAGGACTTGTAATAAAAAAAATAATAGTAATATGTGATAGAAGAGAAATAGATTCAAATAATACAAATGTTTTAAATAATTATTCTATATCAAGTTTAATATCAATTGATGAAATTATGGATTATTTAAATTTAAATAATCCATTAAATAATAATTTAGGTTCTAATGAAAATATACTTACTAAATTAATTAATATTATACAACAAAAGAATAGTAATAATATTATATCATTACGACATATTAATGTAAAGGAAAATATAAACACAAGTTGTATATTAAAAATAAATTCATCACATGTATCTGAAAATGCAATTAAAAATATAGTTTTATTATCAAAAAAAAATAATTTTTTGTTAATGGATACTGATATATTTAATTATAATCAAGTAGCCTTTTATGAGTTATTCGTTAAAAGTAAAGATTTATACAAATGGATAAATATAATTAATGTTGAAGATAAATATTTATGCAAATATGTGCCTATAATTGAAAAATTAAATATAAATATAGGTATTATAATTTGCTATACTGATTTAGAATTAGATATATTTGAAAAAATTATAGAAACCTATAATAAATATATTATAGGCACGCGAAATGTAAATATAAAAATAAATGGAATTTTCAATATGGATGAAGATTTTAATAGTATTTGATTATATATTATTAACAAACGAACTTTGTTCGCGAATACTTAAATTATCTGCATCTATAACAGTATTATTAGAATCTGTGTCATTACCATGTTCAGAATTATTATAAGTATTATAATTTGTTCTAATTAAAATATCATTTTTTTCAAATAATCCTACTAATAAATTATATATAGAACATATCAATATAATTATACCACAACCGATTGTAGTATTATTTAATGCGCATAAAATTATACCAAAATTTAAATAGATTATTGATACTATATAATAATAATGATTGGGTATAATCAATAATTCCTCAATATTTTGTTGATTAAATATTAAATTACTCAGGGGAAATAACCATATTAAATTATAAATACCTATTATTAAAGATGTTATATTTACTTCACTTCTATTATCTAAAAATATTAATATAGATGATGTAAATAATAAACACCCAGAGATTATATTAAATAATCTTAAAATATTAATGTAGTTTAATATCATTAAATATTAATTTTTATTATTATCTATTCTATAAATAAAATTATTAAATTTATAAATTATATATTTGATGTAGTTCGGGTTGTAGTTCGAGGCGTATGTGTGGTTGAAGTTTCACTATTATTTGTGTCTCTTATGTCGGACCTACATAATGGGCATGTAATATTATTTGCAAACCAATTATCAACACAACTTTGATGGAAAAAATGATTACAATTATTTAATCTTCTTATTATATTATTTGTTTCAAAGTTTTCACGACATATGGAACATGTTTCATCTATATTTCTATCTATTATTTCAATTTTAGTATTATTCATTATTGTAGTATGTGTAGTTACTGTTTGTATATTTGTATTAGTTGATAAATCTGGGAATAAACTACTAAAAATATTGCCTATATCTACCCCCCTTGGGTCCATAAATGAGATTTCTATATTTTCAGGTATAGTTGTATTTCTATTTGGCATTCTAAAACGTCTATCAGACGCACTATTCATCGGCGATGTATTTGGAACATTAGTTACATTAGATACATTCGTTCTAGAACTAGCATTTCTATTATTTCGTGTGTAAAAATTATCATTTATTCGATTATTTAAAATTAAATTTAGCATATTCTTAATATATTCTAAATTAATATTTATTCTTTCAAAATTGTTGTTAATATTATTAATATCATTATTAGTTAATAGTGGCATTATTATCTAAAGATATAATATTTTATGTATTTATACTTAAATATATATTTATATAGATTTAATATTTAACTTATGGATAATTACAAAAACGGTGGTATAAGTGGATTAACAAATTTTGGAAACACCTGTTTTATGAATAGTGCATTACAATGTTTTAGTCATACCTATGATTTACGTAAATTTTTCTTGACCGATAATTATAAAACCTTTTTAAATGATAATGAATACATAGAATTAAGTACACAATATTATAGACTATTAAATGGTTTATGGGAAAATAATTGTACAGTAACACCTATAAGTTTTTTTAAAACTGTAAAAACTTTGGCAATTAAAAATAATGTTAATTTTACGTCAAATATACAAAATGATATTCAAGAATTTTTAATATTTTTTATGGATATGATGCACGAATCATTAAAAAATAAGTTAATACTACCATTCCATAACTCTAAAACAATTACTAAATTAGAAAAAGAATCAATAAAAACATGGACAAATTTTTTTGATAATAATTATTCTGTAATTATAGAATTATTTTATGGACAAATTCTAACTAAAATAAAAGATTTCGACGATAATGTATTAACAACAAAATTTGATCCGATTGGAATTTTTTCATTACCGTTACCAAGTAACGATAATTTGACTATAATAGATTGTTTTAAAGAATTTATTAAAGAAGAAATCTTAGAAGGCGATAACATGTGGAAAAATGATAAAACGAATGAATATATGAAAGTTAAAAAATCGATAGAATTATGGAAAATGCCCGAATATTTAATATGCTCATTTAATCGTTTTAATAATAATCAACAAAAAATCGATAAATTCATAAATTATCCATTAATTTTAGATTTATCAGAAATATATAATTCAGATAATTGTTCATATGAATTATATGGTATTTGCAATCATATAGGTGAAACAATGGGTGGTCATTATTATTCTATGAATAAACATAATAATATATGGTATACGTTTAATGATAGTTCTATAAAAAAAACTAAAAATACAGATTTAATTAATAAAAATGCTTATTGTCTTTTTTATAAAAAATGTTAAAAAAAATATTATTTATATTATATGGTTCAAAGATATTATGATAATACTGGTTCTTATGTAATTGCAATTATATTATTTTTCATATTTATGATATTATTTGTTAGAGAATTAAGAAATATGACTAATAGTACACCTAATATATTTGAACCTATAGAAAATGAAAATGTTGTTCATGTAGATACAAACGAAAACGTTTATAATGATATAATAAATGATATAGATGAATCGGAAACAACTCCTCAACCGGAAAAACAAGTATTTAATTTGTCAGAAAATATTTATACATACCATGATGCAAAATTGGCCTGTAAATCTATGGGTGCTGAATTAGCATCTTTAGATAATTTAGTAGAAGCATATAAAAAGGGTGCTAATTGGTGTAATTATGGATGGTCTAAAGATAAATTAGCATTATATCCAATTCAAAAAAAATCTTGGAATAAGATTCAAAGTGATCCAAATAAAAGAAATTCATGCGGATACCCTGGCATAAATGGAGGTTATTTTAAAGATGAAAATTATTTATTTGGAGCAAATTGTTATGGAGTAAAACCACGACCAAAGGAAGGAGAATTAGAACAAAGTTCAATAATAAATAATGATAATTACAATACTGAAAAACTATATAATTATACTAAAGATATACCAAAAGTTGCGCCATTTTCCGGGACTAAATGGTCTAAATTTAATTAAATTATTATTTAAACATACTAATATAATATATAATAAGATATACTAATAATTACATAGTTTGCAATAATGGAACAACTAATTATTGATTCGGCTAAAAGAGTTTATAGTGAATTGGGGCCAGGACATTCTGAAACAACCTATCAAAAAGCAATGTCGCACGAGTTGCAAATACATAATTTAAAAGTAGATTTAGAAAGACATTTATCAGTAACATATACAGATTCTATAGGTAATACTCATTATTTGACTTCAGAAAGAATAGATATATTTATACATAATACTAATCAGGAAAATAATGGAAATATAATTTTAGAGTTAAAAGCAACTCAAAAAGGTATACAAGAACAAGAAATAGTACAAATAAAAAAGTATTTTAGACAATTAAAAAAAGAGAATACTAGTATAAATTATGGTATTCTAATAAATTTTCCACAACCCAATTCCAAATTTACAACCGAAACTATTGAATATTTAGTTGTAAAATCAGACTAAGTTTGTAACCGTTTTTACAAATTGTTGAACTGAACCGTCTCTAATAAATCCACCAAATAATGACCATTTATTTTTTTTTGAGTATCTTTTTATAGAACGTTTATTTTTTTTAGAATTCTTTCTTAAATTTTTTTTAGAATATGTTCTGCGTTTTAACGATTTATTTTTTTTTGAAAAGGGCATATATATAATAATAAAAGAAAAAAATATTTTAATTATTAGTATTTTCTTTAAATACTATATTTTTTGATGTAAATGTTTTTTTTAAATCACAATTTTCAAATATTAAATCTACAAAATCTATATTTGTAGATACATCGGTATCATTTAATATATTAATCTGATTATCGGCACATATTTTTTTTAATTTATACAAATAATCATCAAGAATTAAACTATAATTATCATAAAATGTTTCTTTTACTTCTTCATTTGTTGGCATTATTATAAATTACTATAAATTACTATAGATAAATTAATAATTTTAATACCGCACACTTGAATTTTTAAATAAAAAATATGAGAATCTTATTAAAAAAACTTTAAAAGGTTCCTTTATATATATATTATTAGTTAAAAGGTGATTTTCTAAATTTGCATATATGTCAATTATTCTATTCATTATACACTCTTTAGAAGTAATCTCTGATTCTAACCATTCAATAAATTCTTGTTTTTCAGTTTTCATTAATTAATAATAAATTTAATAATATTTTTATTACTATAATTTAACTTACTTTATTTCTTTCTTTCTTTCTTTATTTCTTTAGTTTTCAAGGAACGATTTATCTTTTTATTTAATTTTCTTTTATTTTCTATATAAATTAATATTTTTTCACTATCTTCTTTTTTTAAAACTTCATCTAATATTTCTCTAATTAACTTTATACTTAATGGAGGTAAACATTCATTCATTTTATAGAAAATATTATTATTATCGAATTTTATTGTAGTGTTTTTCAAATTATTTTGCTCTATAAAATCTAATATACTATTTTCTATAATATCTCTCTTTTCTTTATATTGTTTAGTTAATTCATTTAATTTATTAATATTTTTGTTATACTGATTCCATTCATGAATACGTTGTTTTAATGAAGACATATAAAACAGAATTATATTTTTTTTGAAAAGAAAATTTTTAATAATATGAAAAAATTAGCTAAAGAAAATAAGCATACGATAAGAAATAATATAACTATTATTAAAAAATATGGATATAATTTGAGAGTCGTATAAAATACTAAAGGATTAATAAAATCATGTTTAATTTTATCCATATTTTCTGGCTGCTTAAGTTCGGCACTAAATTTCTCAATTAACTTTTTTGTTAAATCTTTAATCATATTATTATTTAAATATTTTAATTTTGTATAATTAATGAATTATAAAGATATTGATATAAATAAAATTACTATAGATAAAAATTTAAGAATATTATATAAAAAAAATAAACTACATATTATCACACCAATTTTATATTTACCATTTGGTATAGATAAAAGTTATAACAATATATTCTTAAAAATGCAACTGAAGAAAAATTATTATAAAGATGATACTTATCTTAAATTTACTAATTTTATTAAAAATTTGGAACAAAAATTTCACGAATTAACAACTAAAGAAATAAATAGTCAATTAACAGAAAATGAAAAATTTGGAAATGTATTAATTACTAAAGTTCCAAATATTAATGGAAAAATTAATATAGATATTATGAAAAATAAACATTTTGAACTTTTTTCCAATATTAATAAAAAAGATTTTATGGTATTGGAACTTGTATTTGATAAATTATGGATATATAATCAAACCATGTTAACATATAAAATAAAAGTTAAAAAAATAAATATCATGTAAATTGCGTTTTTTGTTTTATAAATTTTTACAATAAAATATTATTATGTCTATAAAGGTAAGAAATTATAATGATATTATTATACCTGAGATTAAATTTCAGGAACCAGTAAAAATTAAAGGTAGTTATACATCTTTAGTAAAATATGAAAATGATGATATATATATACAAACCCCTAAATTAAAAAGTTCTATAGGAA
>Ga0209335_10003857_pt1 | contig 14634 bp, 14 predicted proteins | sample COG_09_FD_184753 | JGI IMG/M metagenome (GOLD analysis project Ga0209335, IMG submission 184753) | Pelagic Microbial community sample from North Sea - COGITO 998_met_09 (SPAdes) (version 2) | ecosystem: Environmental > Aquatic > Marine > Neritic zone/Coastal water | place: Helgoland, sampling...
TAGTGCCTTTATTCCAAAGAAAAAAATTAAGAATTTAGATGAGCTTGAAAAATTTATCCAAACGAAGTCTGCATGGGTAACGCAAGTTACTTTATATAGCTATTTGAAGACTAGAATGGGCACAAGGTATGTTCTTCATTTTGATAATGATGTGTTTATGTCATCACTCGATATTGCTAAATGGAATATCTATTCTGTTGCGTTGCAGGATTTGACGTTATTCACGTTTTCATATTTAAAAGTTAATTTTAATTACCAAAATATTGATCAGTCTAAAGAAATTTTTTCTAAAATTTTAGACGATGAAATTTCTAATAAGATGCCACTTGATATTATTGAAGAAGCAAAAAAAACTTTTAATGAAAGATTACAAAATATAAACTGGGAAATTTATTATAAAGATCTACCCTTTAATCCTAGTGCACTTTCATTATACAAATGGGCACCAATAGCTGAAGAATTAAAAACTTTAGATAGAAAAATAGTTTTAAACTCAATGATATTGAAATGGGATATTATTAAAAAAGAATTTGAGCATTTAATTGAATTTTAAATATTTTTTCTATTATCCACTAAACTTTGTACAACACTTGGATCTGCTAAAGTTGTAGTGTCTCCTAATTGATCATGTTCATTAGCTGCAATTTTTCTTAAAATTCTCCTCATAATTTTCCCTGACCTTGTTTTTGGTAGTCCAGGTGAAAAGTGAATAATATCAGGGGTAGCAATTGGACCGATTTGTTTTCTAACCCAAAGTTTTAAGTCTCTCTCAAGCTCTCCATTTGGTTCTTCTCCAACATTTAAAGTTACATAACAATAAAGACCATTACCTTTAATGTCATGTGGGTAGCCAACAACAGCAGCTTCAGCCACCTTTTCGTGGGCTACGAAAGCACTTTCTATTTCGGCAGTACCTAAATTATGACCAGAAACTATTATTACATCATCTACACGGCCTGTTATCCAATAATATCCATCTTTGTCTCTTTTTGCACCATCACCTGTAAAATATTTTCCATCAAATTGAGAAAAATACGTATCTATAAATCTTTGGTGATCTCCATAAACAGTTCTCATTTGTCCCGGCCAAGATTGAGAAATACACAATCTTCCTTCACCAGCTCCCTTAATTTCTTTACCTTCTTTATCTACGATTGCAGGTTTAATACCATAAAATGGTTTGGTTGCTGAGCCAGGTTTAAGATTTATAGCTCCTGTTTGAGGAGAAATTAATATACCACCAGTTTCAGTTTGCCACCAAGTATCAACTATTGGACACTTAGAGTTTCCAATTGTTTTATAATACCACATCCAAGCTTCAGGATTTATAGGTTCACCCACTGTTCCTAATAACTTTAGAGATTTTCTTGATGTTTTATTAACAGGTTTATCACCTTCACGCATTAGAGCTCTAATAGCAGTAGGAGCTGTATAAAAAATATTGACTTTGTATTTATCGATAATTTGCCACCATCTTGATGTATCAGGATAAGTTGGAATTCCTTCAAACATAATCGTTGTAGCTCCGTTAGCTAGTGGACCATAAATAATATAACTGTGTCCAGTAACCCACCCGATATCTGCAGTGCACCAATAAATATCTCTTGGCTTATAATTAAAAATATATTGATGAGTCATTGAGGCGTAGACCATATATCCACCAGTTGTGTGTAATACTCCCTTCGGTTTACCTGTGGAGCCAGATGTATAAAGAATAAATAAAGGGTCTTCAGCATTCATTTCTTCTGGTTCACATTTATTTGAAACATCTTTAACAAGATCTTCGTACCAGACATCTCTTCCATCTACCCAATTTATGAAGTTACCAGTTCTTTTTATAACTATGCATTTTTTGACATTGGGGCAATTTATTAAAGCTTCATCGACAGTATCTTTTAAGGGAATGGTTTTACCACCTCTGACACCCTCGTCAGATGTAATGATATATTCAGATTCACAATCATTAACACGACCAGAAATAGAGTCCGCGGAAAAACCCCCAAAAATAATTGAGTGAACAGCACCAATCCTTGCACACGCAAGCATTGTTATTGCAAGTTCAGGTATCATAGTTAAATAGATTGTAACTCGATCACCTTTTTTAATTCCTAATTTTTTTAATCCATTTGCAGCTTTAGAAACTTCGACATACAATTGTCTATACGAAATTTTTCTAGTTTTTTTGGGATCATCACCAACCCAAATAATTGCTGTTTTATCTTTTTTATCTTTAAGGTGTCGGTCTATACAATTAGCTGAAGCATTTAATGTTCCATCTTCGTACCATTTAATTCTAACTTCTTTTTTACTATATTTAACATCTTTTATTTTTTTATAAGGCTTAATCCACTTTATTCTTTTTCCCTCTTTTTTCCAAAACTCATTGTTATTTTTAATTGAGTCAGAATATTTTTTTTGATATTGGGTTTTATTTGCCAATGCACTCTTTATCCACTCAGTTCTAGTTTTAAAAATTAATTCTTTTTTTGCAATTTTTTTTAAAACCTTTTTTTTAATGGGCTTTATTTTTTTTTTAGTATTCAATTTTTTAGAAACCTTCTTTTTTACTTTAGGTTTTATTTTATTTTTTGGCATAAAATTTTTAAACAATACCCATCTTATTTAAAATTTTCCAGCTTTTAGAATCTATTGGCATAACAGATAATCTACTTTGCTTTATAAGTGATAAATGGCTAAGAGATTTGGTCTTTTTAACTTCTTCAAGGGTGACACTTTTTTTGAGCTTTTCCTTAAACTTTACTTGAACAGCTACAAATTTCCTATCTTTGTCAGTTTTATCTAAAAAGGCTTCTTTAATTACCTCAACTATCCCAACAATTTCTTTGCCAACATTAGAATGATAAAAGAAACAAAGGTCTCCTTTTTTCATGCCTCTTAAATTTTTAGCTGCTTGGTAGTTTCTGACCCCATCCCATGGAGCACCTTTTGTACCAGCTTTTTTTTGCTGATCAATTGACCAAACATCAGGCTCAGATTTCATTAACCAGTAGTTCATCTAATTGTTTTTAAATTCTTTAATCATTTTTAAATAAAACATATAATATAGTTAAGTTAAACTCATTACTAAAACCAACCAACTCTCAGTCAGGTATATAAATAGTGAAATTTATTCTGCATTAGTTATAATTCCTAAAGATCCAGATAATTCAAGAGCTAAAATAATTTTTTTACTATCTTCATTGTAAAGTAGGTCCCTGATCCTATCTCCAACATAAAGTTTTTCAGAATATATCATTTTATTATAATTCTCATCAAACTTAACTCTATGTAAATGTTTACCATTTAAAGATGCGATCAAAAAATTATCTTCCCACATATTTGAAAAATTATTTGATAGTTTGATAATTTCTGAAATTCCTAAAGCAGGAATAAAGGAAAATATTGGCTCTTCAAAGCCGTTATTTTGATGATTTTTTTTATAAAATGGATTGTCATTGCTATTCCCTCTAGAATACTTCTCCCCATAGGATGCTACAGGCCACCCATAACTTTTTTTATATTTAATATTATTTATTTCATCTCCAGAGAATGGCCCATGTTCTGTAGAAAGGATAACATCTTTGTCAGCATATAAACCAATTATATTTCTATGTCCTTTGCTATAAATCTCATAATTTTTTGAATTGGCATCAATTAATAAAATTTTTCCACAAATATTGTCTTCTTCGAGACTTGCCATACTAGCATTATCAGTCCATCCTGATGAATTTATACTTATAAGTAATTTTTCTTCATTATCGTTGAAAGACTGAATCTTGCCAGAGTGAACTGAGTGCGTAAACATACACTTATTGGAACTTAGCTCAATTAAATTTTCAAATACAATTTCATTTTCATTAATTTTACCTTTTACAATTTTTATTTGAGTCACTTCTTTACTTAGAGTTTTTTTCCCTGAGATATAAATGTGATCATTGATAACGAATGTATCTAGGATAGAATCAAAATCTAAGTTAGTAGAAATTTTTTTATGATTTATTTGTTTATCTTCTAAGCTACTTAATTTTATTAAATTAATATTCCCTTTCCTGTCAGCAATAATTAAGTTTTCATTATGCTGTTCAACATAAAAAGTATAGCAAAGGCCAATATGACAACTACTTAATTTTAGAAAATCTAACTTAACTTTTTTAAAATTTAATTTTGTAAATTGAGATTTTGGTAATTGTTCTACCCTGTAATCATTAAAAATATTTTCTTTAAAATTACCCTTTTTGATTATTGTTTTAAATTCTTTTCTAAGACTTTTTACAAGAGGATCTTTGGTATTAATAATATAAACTAAATAAATTAATATAATCGAAAAAAAAGAATAAAAGCTAAAAATTATTAATTTATTAAATATTTTAAAAAATTTCATGTGGGCCTTATAGGTTAAAAATATAAAGACATTACCTTTTTTAACATATTTTTTATAGAAACAAATACAGTATCTTTTATTAAATTATTATAATCATTTTTTAAAATTAAAATCTTTTAAAACCTATTAAATAATTATATTAACTTTCAAATGCCAATAAGCAAATGGAATAAAATATTTGGGATTAAATCCCAATATATTAAGGAAGATCCTTATGACTTAATGAGCTATTCACTTTTTACGAAAGTATACTCTAATGCATTAAATTATTCTGATTTTTTATCAGTAACAAAATTTATTTCCAATAAATTAAAAATAAAAAAAAATAGCTCTATATTAGATTATGGATCTGGTAATGGAGCAATACTTTTTTACTTTTTAAGAAAATTTTCTTTGAAAAAAAATATTTCTATAGAAATCAATAAAAGTTTTCTTAATTTTCAAAAAAAATTCATTAAGCATACGAAGTTTTTAAAGGGAAATTTTATTAATCCAAGCAACTTTTTAAGTAAAATAAAATCTAATTCAGTTGACAATATTATTTGTAATTCAGTATTTCAGTATTTTGTTTCTGACAAACAGGCAATTTTAGTTTTGTTGGAATTTGTAAGAATAGCTAAAAAAAAGATATTCATTTATGATGTAAAAAACATAAATTTGAAAAAAAAATACCAAGAGATAGTAAGGAAGAGGCAGGGGCTATCACATATAAAATTTAAAAAAAAATATCAAAATACACCGATTAGACTTTACGATATGTCACTTTTCTTAAAAAATAAGAAATTAAATAATATAACTAAGTCTGTTAAAATTTATCCTCTACCTGAGAGTGCACTAGATAAAAAATTTGGTTTTTGTATAATGATAGAAAAAAAATAATTATTATTTAATTTCAATAATATCTTTAATCTGCAATTTTAAAAAGTCTTACATTTAATAAATGGTTTTTTATAGTTTTTACTAATTTCCATTTATTTTCTTTGTTGGTGGGCAAAGTACAATCAAAACCAACAAGTGGTTCATAGCAGACAACCCATACTATTTTTTCGTCTTTTGAAACTTTATTTATATTATAAATCTTAAAATTTTTAGTTTTAAATTCATTTAGTGATGCAATATAATTTTCAACAACTTTTAATTCTTTTTTAATTGGAACGTTTATGGTTAAGTTTTTAAATTCATCTTTTTCAATATTATTTAAAAATTTAGTAAACTCAGGTTTGGTTATTATTCTATATTTGATTTCTATATAATTATTTATAATCGTGGGCACAAGAATAAATACAAGTAAAAATATTTTTATTTTTTTATTTTCAATTTCAAAAATTAGTGAAGATATGAGTATTAAAATTGGTATTAAAACAAAAATTATGTACCTATCTGTCAGAATAGGTGTTTTTAAATAGCTATAGACCAAGGGAACAATGTATGAAAATAAAAATACAAAAACCAGAACCAAATAGTTATTTAAGGTTAAAAATAGTTTTTTTCTAAAAGTTATTATTAAATAAATTAGTGTAGATAAATAAACTAATCCCATAATTTTTGAACCAAAAAATCTAGAAAAATAATAATTATAGAAAAATTTCCAACTCTCATGAGATAAAAAAAATTCATTATAGGATAATTGTGAAATTATATAATCAAAATTTAAAAAAAGATAAATCAATAAAATGATTGGAATAGATAAAAAAAACAAATAATTTTTTTTTTTAAAAAATAAAAAAAAATAAAGTGAGTTAAGAATTTGTGAAAAAAATAATATAAATGTAAATGGGTGTGATGAAAAAGTTACTACTGAAAATATAACAAATAAAAGAAAAAAAAATATTTTTTTAGAAAATGTTATGTTTGTGGATATTATTTTATAATAAAAAATTAAGTTAACTGTACTTAAAAAAAAAACAAGACTATATGGCCTAGTTTCTTGTGAATATTTGATTAGGTATATGTTTATACTTATTAATAAAATTGATAATAAAAAAGAATTATTTTTTGAAACTTGATAAGAAAGTACTCCCAATAATGGAATTGATAATATGCCAAAAATAAGAGGTACATGCCTTCCAATTTGAGGATTATAACCAAAAAATTCTAAATACTTTTTTAAAATTAAATCAAATAGTATAGGAGATTGTTCTATTTGATCTCTTCTGGAGAAAGTATCACTAAAAGAAAGGCTTGGATCTGCAACCCAGAATGAAATCATTTCATCTAGCCAGTAATTTTCAAAATTTAATTGATATGTTCTTAAAAAAATTCCAATTAAAACAAATATTATACTTAAAAATAAAATATTTTTTTTGTTTGTTGGAAACATTTTTAATTTTTTTATTTTATACGTTGTTTTTTTAAAATAATCTTAGCATAAAGTATACTACATTTTAAAATTCTAAATAATATTACTTGAAGTATTTTTCTAAAATCTATAATTAATACAATTGTATTTCTTTTTTAAAATTAATTAATAATAAAAAAGATAGAATTTAATAGTTCGAATAATGATTATCACGAATATCTAAAGTTAAAGTTTCAAATATTTATATGAAAAAAAAAGTTTTAATATTTTTAATAACTTACCACGCGTCATTCAGATTAAAAAAGGTTTTTGATTTAATTCAATTTAAAAAATTTAAAGATTATAAAATTAAGATATTAATTAGTGAGGATAATTCTGGTGATGACACACTGGAAGTCGCTAAAAAAATTTATAAAGAAAATAAGTCACTTGTTTTTCTAAAAAATAATAAAAAGAGACTTAATTATGGAGGAAATATTAAATCATGTTTAAACTATGCTATTAAGAATAGCTTTGATTATGCCATAATGGTTCATGGGGATGGACAATATCACCCCAAATATATTCTACCTATTATTAAAAAATTAGAACAATCAGATAGTGCTGCCGTATGTGGATCAAGAATGATGAATAAAAAAAATGCCATTCAAGGAAATATGCCATTTTATAAATTTATAGGTAATATTTTCTTAACAAAATTATTTAACATAGTTTATTCGACAAAATTTACTGATTGTCACTCGGGATACTGGATTTACAATTTTAAATATATTAAAAAAAATGTATTAAATAATTTAACTAATACTTTTAATTTTGATAATCAAATGAGAATTAATTTATTAAAAAATAATTTAAAAATAAAAGAAATACCAATCAAAACAATATATGGAACTGAAAGATCATCTGTTCATTTAGAGTATGCTATAAAGTTTTTTTTTGAAACTATTATAAAAAAATTTTATTAAGGTTATTAATGATTACAAATTATTTAATTTATCATTTGCATTTGCAATCTCTTTTGATAAGTTTTTTATATAATCTTGCACGAAATTTAGGAAATAATGAAACATGTCTTTAATGGAAATTTTAGTTTAACTAATCTCGAAATCTTTTTCAAAGAATTTTCTTTAAATACACCATTTCCGCATTTTGTAATAGAGAATTTCTTAAATGAAGATAGTGCCAATAAAGTTATGAATAACTTTGAAATTACAAAAAAATGGACCAATTTGAGTTTAGTGAACAATTATAAAAAATTTTTGTTAAATGATAGGGAGTCCATGGATATTAATTGCAATGAAATTATAGAAGAACTTGGGTCAAAAGAATTTATTGAAAATTTAAGCAGGTGTACAGGGTTTAAGAATATGTTTTTAGATAAAAGTTTAGTAGGTGGCGGTTTACAGCAATCGTTAAATGGAGGTTCTTTAAATATACACACTGACTTCACTTCTCACATAACAAAAAAAAATTGGAGAAGAGTTTTAAATTTAATAATATATTTTAACAAAGACTGGCAAGAAGGTTATAATGGTAGCCTTGAGTTTTGGGACAACAAAGTAAAGAAAAAAATAAAATCGTATAGTCCAATTTTTAACAGATGTGTAATTTTTAAAACTGATGAAAAAAGTTTTCATGGTTTTCCTGATACTCTTAATTTACCACCTAAAATATCAAGAAAATCTTTTGCTGTATATTATTTTATAGAAGAAGATAAACCTATAAAATTATATCCATCGACATTTACATCAAGACCAGGAGATAAAATATACTATAAATTTTTAATGGGAATTGACTCTTTTCTTAATAAAATATTTTCCTTTTTAAAAAGATACAAAATTGTAAACGATAAACTAGCTTCAAGAATTTTAGATTTATTCAAATAGGAATTTTAATCACGTTTCATATAAATATTTCCAATATCAATTATTTTGAAATAAACTGAGCTAGGTAAAATTTGCAAAACTTTCATTAAAAAAGTAAATATTTTAGGAAAATGAATCTCAAAAGCTTTTTCTTTTGTTAAACCGAAAAAAATTTCATTTGCAGCAAACTCTGGAGATTTAATCATAGGCGTAGGAGAATTATTTTTTTCAGTCATTTGAGTTTTTACAAATCCAGGACTTATTAGTTTCACATTAATATTTTTCTTAATCATGTCAAAATATAAACTTTCTACAAAACTAGTGAGTGCAGATTTTGATGCACAGTAGGCACCTGCTGAAGGTAATCCTCTGTACCCTGCAACAGAGGAAATTATAGAAATTTGACCACTTCTTTTTTCACTATAGAATTTATAAACTGCATTTACTGAGTTTATGACTCCAAAAAAATTTACTTCCATAATTTTTCTTATATTTTCTAAATTAAATAACTTATCAGATTTAGGATCATTAATTCCTGTCCCAAAAACACAAATTTTTATATTCTTATGATCGTTTAATATTTTTTTGAAAACAAACTCACATTCTTCAACATTAGTAACATCCAAAGGATAGGAGTGAATATTACTGTTTTCTTTATTTAATTCTTTCAGCAAACTCTCACGCCTTGCAGAAGCCGCAACAGTCCAACCCTCATTAGCAAATTTTATTGCTAGGGCTCTACCGATTCCACTGCTAGCACCAGTAATCCAAATAATTTTTTTATCTTCCATTACAAACGTACACCAGCCCCTTTTAAAAAAGGTGCATCCTCATCTAAAGGCCACCTAGGTTTTGCTGGGTGGTCAAGTTCATTAAACTGGCTTAATTTAAATCTTTCTAGTCCAACCATTGCAACCATTGCAGCATTGTCACCACATAAACTAATAGGTGGAAATATTGCCTCAAATTCCTCTTCTTTGCAAAGATTTTCTAAAACTTCTCGAATTCTCTTGTTAGCTGCAACACCACCCGCAACTACAAATTTATTTTCATCAATTTCATTTATTTTTTTAAACTCTTTAAAAGCAATTTTAGTTTTTTTATATAATATTTCTTCAATAGTTCTCTGAAAAGATGCTGCTAGATCATATTTTTCTTGGTCAGTTTTAATTTGTTTTGAAATTTTTAAGACAGCAGTTTTTAAACCTGCAAAAGATAAATTACACCCACCTTTATGAAAAATTGGTTTGGGTAACTCATATTTTTTAGGATTACCTTTTTTTGCGTATATTTCAATTTGTGGTCCACCAGGAAATTCGATACCTAATAATTTTGCTGTTTTGTCAAAGGCCTCTCCCACAGCATCATCAATAGTTGTTCCTAATCGTTTATAATTTCCCAAACCTTGAACACTTAAGAATTGAGTATGTCCTCCAGAAATTAAAAGTAGTAGATAGGGATAGCTTAATTCTGAATTTAGTTTTGGGCTTAATGCATGACCCTCTAAATGATTAACAGCAATAAAAGGTTTGTTAAGTGAAGAGGCAACTGCCTTTCCAAAACTTAAACCAACAGATAAACAAACTATAAGACCAGGCCCAGCAGTTACTGCTATAGCATCGATGTCTTCCATTTTTATTCCACTTTCAATAATTGCTTTTTTTGTGATTAAATCAATTTTTTCCATGTGTGATCTAGCAGCAAGTTCAGGAACAACACCCCCAAACTCTTTATGAACATCAACTTGGCTTGAAACAATACTTGATAAAATTGTTGGAATACCTTGTTCATTTTCAGTTATGACGGAAGCAGCCGTTTCATCACAGCTTGATTCAATTCCTAGAATTATAGGCTTTTTATTCATAAAATTAGTTTTTATTAATAATACAATCTCAATGTAAATATGAAGTATAAAGCAAATAAATGAAAAATAGAAAAATTATTATAGGTTCAAGGGGAAGCAAATTAGCATTGATCTATGCTGAAAAAGCCATGCAAAAAATCCTTAACTGTGCAAATGAGTTTGGTATTCAAGAAGTAATTATTAGAGAAATTGTAACTAAGGGTGATCAAGTTCAAGATAAAAGGTTATCTGATGTGGGTGGCAAAGGTCTTTTTTCTAAGGCTATAGAGGTTGAATTATTAGACAATAAAATAGATATAGCTGTTCACGCATTAAAAGATATGCCCTCTGAAGAAACTGAAGGATTATTAACAAATTGTTTTTTAGAGAGAAATGATCCGAGAGAAATTTTAATTAGCAAAGATAATAAACACTTAAAAGATTTAGCCCCAAATTCAATTATTGGAACCTCTTCATATAGAAGAGAATTTCAAATAAAAAAAATAAGAAAAGATCTTGAATGTAAATTAATAAGAGGAAATGTTGATACAAGAATAAAAAAACTTAACGAGAATTTATATGATGCAATTATTTTGTCTTATGCAGGAATTGATTCTTTAGGTTTAAATCAAAATATATCTCAAGCTTTTTCTACTAGTGAAATAATACCTTGTGCAGGGCAGGGAGTTATTGCACTACAATGCAGGACTAATGATGAAGAACTAATTGAATTATTAAAAAAAGTTAATCATCAATCAACACACAACTCCATAAAAGCTGAAAGAAATGTTTTAAAAATTTTAGAAGGAGATTGCGAAACGGCTGTAGGAGTATTCGCTAGTATTAATGGTGATAAAATTAATCTTGAAGCAGAACTTTTTTCACTAGATGGTAGTAAAAGGTTTCACTTAAAATCATTCGAAAGCGTAGATAAAGCAGAAGAATTAGGAATAGAGATGGGAAAAGCCCTTAAAAAGATGTCTAATAATTCTTACAAAAAATAATATGCATATTTTGTTTACAAGACCCTTAGAAGATTCCCATGAAATGATATTAAAATTTCAATCACTGGGTCATAAAATTTCTCATTTACCTCTAATTAATATTGAAGCTTTGAAATACGAACCTCTAAACTATTCTGAATTTAAAGGAATTATTTTTACAAGCTCTAATGCAATTAAATTTTTAGATATAAAAAGAATTGAAAAAAAAACTGGATGTTTTTGTGTAGGAAGTGCTACTGAAAAAAAAGCTAGAAGCGTTGGTTTTCAAAATGTTTTTGCGGCAGATGGAAATGTAAATAATTTAAAAGAATTAATTTTACGAAATTTTAATCCTTCTGAAGGAAAATTGCTTTATGTTAGTGGAGAAATAATCTCTAGCAATTTAGATCAGGAGCTAATTTCAAATGGTTACACTATAGAACGAGTAATTAATTACAGAGCCAAACCGATCGAAAAATACGATGAAGATTTTATTGAAAAACTAAAATTAAAGATGCCTGAAATCGTCTATATTTATTCACAAAATAGTGCCATTAACTTTTTAAAGATGATTAAAAATTATCGGCTAGAAACCCTATGGATGAATACTAATTTAATGTGTATTGGAGAAAAAACTTCTTCAATTCTTAATGAAATTAAGTGGAAAAAAATTTTTCTTTTTAACCCTGGAGAAGAAGAATTTTTGCTATATAAAATTTAATTATGGATATATTTAGTAATTTTAGTGACCTGTTTATTTCGGTTTGGTCTAAAGGAATTCGTGGAGTGGATATTTTTCAAATACTAATTGGTATTGGAATATTTCTTATTTTTTTAATTTTTAGAGGAATAATAAGCAAAGTTATTATTAAAAGACTAGAAGCCATCGCAAAGAGAACTACAAATAAATTAGATGACACTTTTGTTTATGCAATGGAAGGACCTGCTAGATTTTTACCAATTGTTTTAGGATTTTTTATCGCAAGCTATTACATGTCTTTTGGTGAAGATGCTAGAGCAGTAGTTGATACAATCAATCGAACTTTAATAACAATTTTAATTTTTTGGTTAATTCATCAAATCGTTGAACCAATTTCTTATATATTAAGTGGATTGGATAAAATGTTAACACGTGAATTAATTGGCTGGATTATTAAATCTTTAAAAATTTTAATTTTTATTTTAGGCTTAGCGGCTGTTCTTGAGCTTTGGGGAATAAAAATAGGACCAATTATTGCTGGACTGGGTTTATTTGGTGTTGCAGTTGCTTTAGGTGCGCAAGATTTATTCAAAAATTTAATTTCAGGAATTTTAGTATTAGTAGAAAAAAGATTTAAGATTGGAGATTGGATTTTAGTAGAGGGTATTATTGAGGGTATTGTTGAGAAAATTGGCTTTAGATCAACAGTTTTAAGAAAGTTTGATAAGTCTTTAGCTATAATTCCTAATTTTCAATTTGCAGAGAACGCAGTTATAAATATTAGTGAAACAACCAATTGGAGAATAGATTGGGCAATAACCCTTCAATACGACACTACGGTTGATCAACTAAAAAAAATAAGAAATGCAATTGAAAATCATATTAAGAAAAGTGATGATTTTGATAAGTCTGTAGGAATTGCAGTACGTATTGAAAAGTTTTCAGATAGCTCTATCGATATGAGAGTTAGATGTTTTACTACCTCTAATAGCTTTGCTACATGGTTAGAAGTTAAAGAAAAACTTGCAATTGAAATAAAACAAATTGTAGAAGGGAATAGTGCAGCTTTTGCCTTCCCAAGTCAGTCAATTTATATTGAAAAAAAATGATAGCTATTTTTTATTTAGCACTTCAGGTGTTAAAACTTTATTCCTACGTAGTTATAGCTAATGTGGCTATTAGCTGGCTTGTTGCTTTTAACGTTTTGAATACTCAAAATAGGTTTGTTTATTCGATTTTAGAGATGACTTATCGATTAACAAACCCAGCGCTTAATAAAATAAGAGGTTTTCTTCCAAATTTAGGATCATTAGATATTTCACCAGTGATATTACTATTATTGATTTGGTTTCTAGAAATGTGTATGAAGCTATACATTGCACCAATGATTTTTTAAGAAACCTTATGATTTTAATAGATGGAAAAAAAATAGCAGCTGAACTTAGGGAAGAACTAAGAAAAGAAGTTGTCGAGCTTAAATCTTTACACAATAAAGCCCCTGGACTTACAGTTATTTTAATCGGAGATATGGCTCCTAGCCAAATTTATGTTCGTATGAAAGAAAAAGCTGCGAATGAAGTAGGGTTAAAATCTGAAGTAATTAGATACCCAGAAGTTGTGGAAGAAAAAACGGTATTAGATAAAATTGAAGAACTTAATAAAGATGAAAATATTTCAGGAATTTTAGTTCAATTACCTTTACCAAAACACATCGATAAGCAAAAAGTTATTGAAACTATTTTACCAGGTAAAGATGTTGATGGGTTTCACCCAATGAACGTTGGTAATCTTTCATCAGGCTATGAAAGCTCAGTGCCTTGCACTCCTTTAGGATGCTATTTAATGATAAAAAAAATTGAACCAAATTTAAGTGGTAAAAAAGCGGTTATGATTGGTAGATCAAATCTAAATGGTAAACCAATGGCACAGTTGCTTCTTAAAGAAAATTGTACCGTAACAATTACTCATTCTAAAACAAAAGATTTAAAAGCTGAATGCCTAGAAGCAGATATTATTGTTGCAGCAGTCGGTATCCCCGAACTTGTAAAAGCTGACTGGGTTAAAAAAGATGCAATCGTTATTGATGTTGGTATTAACAAAACGGATAAAGGGATCGTAGGTGATGTTGCATTTGATGAAGTTTCAAAAGTTGCAAAAGCTTTAACTCCAGTTCCGGGTGGTGTAGGACCAATGACCATTGCTTGCTTGTTAAAAAATACTATTGAGTGTTTTAAAAGATCTCAAAAATAAAGATCTTAATATAATTGATAAAATTTTTAATTTTCTTATTTTCAATTATTATTTATAACTCTTCAGTAATAGCTATGGATAAAAAACCTTATCATCATTTATCGGATGGAACTTTTAGGAATCCTGAAGGGTCACCAGTAAGGACTGGTAAGGCAAAGTTTTCATACACACAATTCATTAAATTGAAAAAGAAAATAGACATGACTGTTCCAAAAGAACACGTTGTTGATAAAGAAAAAGTTTTATCTGATTTAGAAAAGTATAAAAATGAAGATTATATTGCTTGGATTGGTCATGCCACTTACTTAATTAA
>Ga0209335_10003876_pt1 | contig 14602 bp, 10 predicted proteins | sample COG_09_FD_184753 | JGI IMG/M metagenome (GOLD analysis project Ga0209335, IMG submission 184753) | Pelagic Microbial community sample from North Sea - COGITO 998_met_09 (SPAdes) (version 2) | ecosystem: Environmental > Aquatic > Marine > Neritic zone/Coastal water | place: Helgoland, sampling...
CAACCAGCTTTCGATAACCATATATAAGGTGGCAAAGCAAAATCCCGTGATCCCACGAAAGAACCACCATAGTTCTGGTTGCACCACCATCGAATGCAGGATTGAAATAGTAGACGCTATGGAAACCATGGCCGTGAACACGCGGATGTGCCCGACTCGCTGCACAGCTTTTGGCCCTAAAAGACAACCAAGTGCAAATCCTGCAAAATAAAACGACCCCAAAATACCAATGCTTAAGGAACCGAAATCTTCGAGTTGCGCACGCACTGGCAACAATGTGCCTTGGAGGCCATTACCCATGAGCAAAAGAGCAACACTTAATAATAGGGCAGCGACAGGGGCGATCACACTGGGCATATTAGGGGGCCATTCAACTTATTATTTATCCATTCAACAGGCATGAACTCATGGGCATACAGTAAAATGGCGTTGGCCTAAAGTTAGACATATCTGAAGCTGCTCCCCATGTATTCGTCAGAAACTTTGTTCACACAAACAGCACGATAATGGGGGAACCTAAAGATGACTGACTCTACCACATACACGCCACCCAAGGTTTGGACTTGGGACAAGGAAAACGGCGGAAAGTTTGCCAGCACCAATCGGCCGACAGCAGGTGCCACCCACGAAAAAGAACTTCCCGTTGGGAAGCATCCATTGCAGTTACATTCAAAAGGCACACCGAATGGCGTCAAAGTGACTATCATGTTGGAAGAATTGCTGGCCCTTGGCCACAGCGGCGCTGAATATGATGCACACCTCATTGAAATTGGTGATGGCGACCAATTCGGCAGTGGTTTTGTTGGCATTAATCCGAATTCCAAAATCCCTGCCCTGCTTGATATGAGCACTCCGACGCCAACCCGCGTATTCGAGTCGGGCGCCATCTTGATGTATCTGGCCGAAAAGTTTGGCGAATTTTTGCCGACAGACCTTCCCGCGCGCTCGGAGTGTTTGTCTTGGCTGTTCTGGCAAATGGGCAGCGCACCGTATTTGGGTGGGGGGTTTGGTCATTTCTACGCTTATGCGCCTGAAAAATTTGAATATCCCATCAACAGATTTGCGATGGAAACAAAGCGTCAACTAGATGTGCTCGACCAGCACTTAGCCGAAAACCAATACATGACTGGCGATGACTACACGATTGCAGATATTGCGATCTGGCCTTGGTATGGCGTTCTTTGCCTGGGCAAACAATATGATGCGGGCGAGTTTTTGGATGTTCAGTCATATAAAAATGTTCAGCGCTGGACGCACGAGATATTGGGACGCGAGGCTGTGAAGCGTGGACGGATGGTCAACCGAACGCAGGGCGGGCCAGAAGAACAAGTGCCCGAGCGCCATGACGCCAGCGATTTCGACGGCAAAACGGGCGTCGCCGTCTAAGAATACCTTTTGGGGAGGGCGCATGCTCTCCCCAAAAATCCCCACAAGACCAATTCCGAAGTGACTACAAGGTGCATTCATGCTCAATGATGTCCCTCAAGCCATCTTTGGAAAGTCATACGTATATTATGAAGCCTCCCATCCATTTTGACGTCATCGTAATCGGCGCTGGGGCGGCAGGCCTGATGTGCGCGATGACGGCCGGGGCGCGGCAACGTTCCGTTCTGCTTCTTGATCACGCGGATGCGCCGGGTAAAAAGATCCTGATTTCGGGCGGTGGGCGCTGCAACTTCACAAACCTCCATTGTCGCCCAGATAATTTTATTTCAGCGAATAAGCATTTCTGTAAATCCGCATTGGCCCGGTACACGCAGCACGAATTCATCGCCCTGGTTGATAAGCACGGCATTCCATGGCACGAAAAAACGCTCGGCCAATTGTTTTGTGATACATCGGCGAAAGACATCGTCGATATGTTGATGGCTGAATGTCAGGTGGCACATGTTGACGTCAGGTTGTCCCAATCGGTGCAGAACATCGCCCGCGGCGATACGTTTACGGTGACCACAGACAAAAAGGTATTCACGTCAGACTCACTCGTATTGGCCGCAGGCGGCTTATCCATTCCAAAGATGGGCGCCAGCACTTTCGCCCATGACATCGCCAAACAATTTGGACTCAATGTGATCAATGTACGTCCAGGTTTGGTCCCGCTTACGTTATCGGGCAGCGATAAAGCATTTGCCACACCGCTGAGTGGGATCGCAATGCCATGCGTCGCCAAGCATAATAAGACATCATTTCGCGAGGCCGCACTTTTCACGCACCGTGGATTATCAGGGCCAGCGATCCTACAAATTTCGTCGTATTGGCGTGAAGGGGAGAGCATCAATCTCGATATCGTCCCCGATACGGATATGCGAGCACATATGCTGAGACAGAAACACGAACACCCAAAGCAAGAAGTTCAAACGATACTGTCAAAAATTCTACCAAATAGATTGGCCGTTGGTTTGTGCACCAGTTTCGGCCTGGTCGGACGCATCACCGACATCACCGACAAAGACCTGGGTCAATTCGGTGACACCCTGAACCGCTGGCAGATTACGCCCGCAGGTACAGAAGGTTATGCAAAAGCCGAAGTTACAATGGGCGGCGTTGATACGGCTGAATTGTCATCGCAAACCATGGAAGCGAAAAACGTGCCCGGACTTTATGTCATCGGAGAAGCCGTCGATGTTACGGGCTGGCTAGGTGGTTACAATTTCCAATGGGCTTGGTCGAGCGGATACGTTGCCGGTAGCAATGCCTAACGCATCAGCGCATTTTTATAATCAATCAGCAGGACAGATATCGAAAGCGATTGAAAATCGCAATTGATCCGAATGGAACGGGATCGTGCGGTGATAAAAATACGATGGAAATAACACCATCAATCCTTCGCGCGGTTTGTACATTCTAACGTCAGGATCTTTTTTGCCCGAATAGTTATCCGTGGTCCGACCAAATTCGATCCATCCTTCATGGTTCGGGTCATCCTCGTTAATAACATCAGGCAACCTGGGATAATAAACACCACTCAACCATCCAGACGGATGTATATGGCTGAGTTGGTGGCCTTGGCTGTTCATTACGACAGACCAGCAATTTAGCTTTGTTTTGTTAGGCCGTTGGGCCAGCCATGACTGAGTGGGGTCAATGGGAACGTCCCGTCGATATGCGGCTTCGGCACGACGAATAACCTGCTCAAAGGTCGCCATTGGGCCAAGCTCTCCAACAAATAGCTCAGAGGTATGTCGACCATTCATTGTTGAATAAGACGCAGGTGCCTCAACCAGTGTTGGATGGTTTAAGACATGCTCAACCAATGCTGCATTGAAAGAATCTAAATCCTTAAAACCTTCTGGCACTTCGATAATTTGGGGGCGCACGAGTTGATCGAAATCGTGAACGGTCCGAAGCCCCTCATTATCGCCAAGCTCGTTTAAGGCGGCCGCTTTGAAGGCCATCGCTGATACATCGCCTGAATGTGATTCAAGAAATGCATCGCAGAGCTTAAGACCTGTCGCTGGCTCGCCCGAGGCCAAGTACACATCGCACATCGTCGATAGGATTTTGCTGTTATCTGGATTAAGGGCCATCGCCTTGCTGTAAGCCTCATGGGCTCCTTCAAATTGACCTAATTCCTTTAACGAAAATCCCATATTGGCGTGCGCGCCCGCGTGATTTGGCTCATATATAATAGTCTGTCGATAACTCTTTACAGCCTCTTCAAATTCGCCAGCATCTTGAAACGCTACACCAAGACCAAAATGCGCTTCGACATATCCAGGGTATGCAGAAATAGCGTCACGATAATGCTTCACGGCATCCAATGGACGAGATGCCGACATCATTAACCCAGCTAAATTATAGTGCGCGGGTGCGTAATCTGGCGCCAATTCGATACAACGCTGATAGGCTTTCGTCGCATCATCATATCGCCATAGTTCATCAAGTGCCGTCCCCAAATTGAAATTCAGGTCGGCAGCATTTGGCGTGATCGATATCGCTTTTTCAATGCAGGGTATTGCGTCTTCGAAACGTCCAAGACTGACCAACGTAAGCCCGCGATTAGACAGTGCATCAACATGATCGGGGTCTATCTCTAAAACCCGTGCATAAAGCTTATCTGCGCCAGCAATATCACCGGCTTGATGCAGCTTTACCGCTTCGTTAAAGGCCTGCGGGATATTTCCCCGGCTTACGGTCTTGGCCGCTTGCTTTTGAAGACGGCGTTTCTCGGCCCGGTTCATGTGTTCACGCTCCTAAGGCGACGTGGCAGACATCATCAGAGTCATGCCACGCCTAAATCTCCTGCGCAACAATGGCGCAAAGGGATACCTTAGTAGAGTTTCCTAGTTAAGCTGCGCGAGGTCTACGAGATTTTGAACGACCTTGTGATTGCTTAGGTTTTCCATTGCCGTTCTGAGGCTTGCCGCTGCCAGAATGTGGTTTCCCGTTTCCAGGTTGCCCATTGCCACGACCGCGGTGCGGTTTTTTCTTAAACGGCCGCTTGCTCGGAGAAGCCTTGTCCGGTGTCGGAGCAATCAACGGCTGTGCATGTACGGAACCACCCGAAACACTAATATGTTGGCCGATCAGCTTTTCGATATCGCGTAGAAACGATACCTCTGAAGAGTCACAAAACGCGATCGCTTTCCCCGTTGCACCTGCGCGGGCTGTTCGCCCAATGCGGTGTACGTAGCTCTCAGGTTCATTTGGGAGTTCATAATTAATCACGTGTGTGATGCTATCAACATCGATCCCGCGCGCTGCGATGTCAGTCGCAACCAGCACCCGAACTTGACCATTCTTGAATTGCTTCAAAGCAGCCTGACGGGCGTTCTGAGACTTGTTACCATGGATAGCTTCGGCACGGATGCCTACCTTACCAAGGTTTTCGACGACCCGGTTCGCACGGTGTTTCATTCGGACGAATACGATTACACGTTTCATCTCTGGGTCGTCCAACACTTGCGCCAATAGGTCGCGCTTCTCGTTTGCACTGACGTGATAGACTTCTTGTTCGATCCGACTGATCGGCGTCGCTTGCGGTGCGACGGAGACTTCAATCGGGTCAGTCAGAAACTCTTTCGAGATTTTAGCAATTGTCTTCGGCATGGTTGCAGAAAACAGAAGTGACTGTCGCTCCTTAGGAAGGGATTGAACGATTTTACGCATTTCGTGTACGAAACCCATGTCGAGCATGCGATCCGCTTCATCAAGGACAAGATACTTCACCTCATCGAATGATACTTTGCGCTGACGATGTAAATCCATCAGGCGACCTGGGGTCGCGACGATAATATCGACGCCACGTTCCAGGGCCGCAACCTGGTTGCCCTGCTTAACGCCACCGAATATCACGGCATACCGCGCCTTAACGTGTTTGCCATATTCGCGAAATTCATCGCCAATTTGAATAGCAAGTTCGCGGGTTGGGGCCAAAATAAGTGCCTTTGGATGGCGAGATTTTCCAAATTTTTGATTTTCCAAATGATGCAGCAGCGGTAGCGCAAATGCGCCCGTCTTGCCGGTTCCTGTTTGGGCAATACCCAGGACATCCCGACCTTCAATCAGGTGCGGAATAGCTTTGGTTTGAATAGGTGTAGGTTCGAAGTGCTTGCGCTCAGTGAGTGCACGCAGAATTGGATCGGCCAAGCCGATCTCAGAGAATGTATTGTTAGACATGTTTTACCTTATGCCACTGACCATCAGGAACACTTACATGTTCAGCGATCTAGTGGTTTGCTCTTTCCCGAGCGCGGTCGGCAGAGAACTGATTATTATTATTGGTCTCGGGAAAAAACCACCTTGGGGCGGAGCTTCGCGCCATCGCGAGACGTGAAGAGGTACTGCCCGTTCAGGGGCTTGATGTCAAGCATCAAACGTTAATGTCACCCAATATTAACTTGTTTTCGATATCTGTCCGGCTAAGCTAAGGGCCGCGTTACGAGTCGTCGTTGCTATCATGCTTATCCGTTTTTCGGCTGGCCAGATTACGTCCTCGACACTGTATACGTTATTTGGGTGCTGGGCCGCAGAGCGGCTGGCTGAGAAATTGCATAAAGGAATGATCATGGCTAAAGGTACAGTTAAGTGGTTCAACCACACCAAAGGTTTCGGTTTTATCGAGCCTGAAGACGGCGGCAAAGACGCTTTTGTCCATATTAGCGCGGTAGAACGTGCGGGCTTATCCGGCCTCAATGAAGGTCAAAAAGTCAGCTTCGAATTGGTTTCGGGCCGTGACGGCAAAATGGCTGCAGAGAACCTATCCACCGAAGATTAATTTACGTATTTGTTTATGTGCAACGGGGTGGCCTTTGGCTGCCCCGTTTTCTTTTTGACTAAAGGCGATCAAGAAACCCTAGTTCCCGTTGCAATTTTTTGGTCAGACCTGCCGCGACCAGTTCATGAGATTTTGAGATAAAATCCCGCAGATCGTCATCGGATAAACCCGAAGGCTGATAGTTTTGAATCCACTTAAACCCTCGCGATGCCAAATAGGGCGCCGGGCGCAACCCGGGTAGATCCTGCAATATCTCAAAAGCAATATCAGACACCTTAAAAGTCACGGCGAGGTCTTCACCTTCACCCCAGCCTGCGATCGCAAATACTTTACCGCCGACCTTCCAAACATGCGCCCCACCCCATTGCACAACATGTGTTGTGGAAGGCAAACCACCGCAATATTCATTGTATTCCTCTTGGGTCATGGGTAATCCTCAGGATGCTTTGGTGTCACTTAAGTGGGTTTTGCTTAACATCCTCTCGGGATTTAAGCGTGAACGACACAGTTGTTCCCGTGCCCACTTGACTATGAATCTTCAATTCACCGCCATGCAAATCCACGAGTGCACTGACAATAGACAATCCCAATCCCCAACCGCGCTCGGCCTTGTAAGGGTCGCGCTGGCCTCGAACGAATGGGCGTGTGACCTCGGTTAAACGTTCTGCAGGAATACCAATTCCTGTATCCTTCACGGTGACTTCAACGCCATTTTCAATGCCCTTGCCCGAAACGGAGATAATACAACCCGATTGAGAGAATTTTGTCGCGTTGGACAATAGATTAAGAAGTATCTGCCTGACTGCTCGTGGATCAGCATGTACATCGGGCATGTCGTCAGCGATTTTCAACGCTATTTTTATTCCATTTCTGTCAGCAACATCACGTACCGTTTGCAGACTTTCCTCGATCAACGGTCCTATGTCGACAGTTTCAAAATGGACATCAATTTGCCCCGCTTCGATGGCTGAAACATCCAGAAGATCATTGACCAATGCTAATAGATGCGCGGCGCTCGTATGAATATCGTGCGCGTAGTCATTGTATTTCTTGGCATCATCCGGCCCTAGCAACTGCAAATGAATGACTTCGGAAAACCCCAATATCGCATTTAGGGGGGTTCGTAACTCGTGGCTCATCGCGGCTAAAAATTCAGATTTCGCTTTGTTCGCACGTTCTGCTTCACGCAGCGCTGCGTCCCGTGCGCGCTGCGCATGCACTTGCACCGTCATGTTCGAACCGACACCCCGGTAACCTGTGAAGTTTCCATGTTGGTCAAACACCGGCTTGCCACTGATGTTGGCTGTAATCTGCTGACTCGATGGCGCTTTTAAATCGTAGCGAAAATCTCGGAATGCACGACGGTTCATTAACGTTGCCAAATGCGCATTGAGCACCACAGCATCGACGCCGCCTGAGATCATCTCACCCCGTGTTTTGCCTATTGCAAAATCCGGCACGAAACCTGTGATTTCCTGGTAACGATCGGAAATAAAAGTGAATTTCAGATCGCGATCCATCTCCCATAACCAATCCGACTTCGACTCCGCGAAATCTCTGAAGCGATCTTCAGATTCCGTCCGCGCCTGTAACTCTCTATTCAGATCATCTGTTTTTTCAGCAACACGGTTGGCCATTTCCTCGGTTTGAACTTGCATCAAACGCTGGCGCATCCTCACAAAAACATACGTTGTGACGATAAAGCCTAGCGCCAAAAGGAGCACAGCCACGAACACGATCCGTCGGGATTCATCAATAGATGCATGGATTTCACTATCGGATGCGGACATGGCAATGATCATCCGGCTGCCCCCAAACTCGAGCGAATTCCACGCAACGAGTTTCCTCGATGTTTCTCCACCTCGGGCCACCGTGAATTGATATTCTCCAGTCCCAGCCCCCATGCTCACCATTTTGCGATCTAATTCTTCAAGGGCTGGATATTTGGCGTGCAAGCCATCAAATACGTTGCGACCAATAACCTCCGGTTCGTGGTCATATAAAATTTTACCGGTGTGATCGAGAACATATCCCGCCCCAAACTTACCCACGCGAAGCGGCGCCACATAAGCATCGAATAAATTACTCAGATTGATTACTGCCATAATCCAAGACGCGTTCTTGGCACCCTGTTCTGATTGCATTTTAATCGCCAGTGCTGCGTAAACGGTTTCACCGATGAATGTGTAATCCGACACCCAAGTATCCGCATCCGCCTCACTTAACAGCAATTCTTCTGTAAAATGTGAGAACATGTCGGTTGAGTGACCCATCGCATCAGCAGAAAGATTCATCAACTCTTCGCGTCCCCGTGGTGACACATCACTGATAGATATGATCTCAAGACTTTGAGCAAAAAACGAACTTACAATGGCTTTCCTGTCTGACCCAATTTGGGTTTCAGGTTGAGGCAGCAGCGTTGCTAAATTTTGCATATCACGTTTGATAACATTGACGCGATCTTCAATACCACGCTTGGCCAATAAAACCTGAGCTACCTGTTGCTCGTTGAATTGTATCTCGTGATAGGCTGTTGTTTTACTGTCTGCCCAGCGCTCAACAACAACGAAGCAAGCGATCAAGATCACCCAAGCGGCAACGAAATACACAAAGTACCGTCGACCGAATTGACTCCGCCCTGAGACGATCCTTGAAAGCACTGGACTATTCACCCTTACCGATTATCGGAATACAGAGTGTAACCCTGAGCGTGTCTCTGGTTAAAGCACCCTCATGAGTAAAGACGTTATTATTGCGAAATTAGATTGTCAGATTCAACGCCCGTAAGCAGAAGATTTGACATCTCAAGTCTGGTTGAGTTCAACCGTTTTTTTGCGAAGTTCTTCAATCAGACCAGCCACGCTGCCTTTATTGCGGACAATCGCCGTGAACTCTTTTTGAAGGGTCAGACTCATTGATGCGCCCTGGACCACAACATCTAAGACTTTGTACAACTCGCCTTGGCGGCCAACACGCCATAAAACACTAATCGGCCGCGCATCGGCTTGATCAGGTCGGACGATTTCAGTATGGACTGTCGACATGTTTTCATCGACGGGGACTGTTTTCGTATATTTCAGACCTTCGCCTGCGTAACTCGAAAGGCGGTCGACGTATGTTGCCACCATCAAATCTTCGAACAGCATTAGGAATTCTTTTTGCTCTTCCGGAGTGGCTTTCCGCCAACTACGACCAAGAGTCCAACGCCCAATCACACCAACAGCAAATTTTTCGCGAAACAATGACCGAAAAGCGTTAACGCGCTCTGCCCGCGGCTTAGACGTATCGGCAAGCGATGCAATCGCCTCTTTCTCCAAATCTTGTACAAACGCCGTCGCGCTATCCTCCATCTCGCCAGCTTGAACAACGCCTGATGAGACAATAAACAATGCAGCCAGTAGTGCACAAAAAGTGGATTTAAGTATGGTCATATTTTTGTCGAAATCTCTTCGTTCGTAGACACACTAATAAATTCTAGCTTAGAAAATTTGTCACTAGGAAACGTAGATAGATCATCGACATTCCCATTATGGATGTCATTCTGACGTCTTTGCCGATAGAGGCTACAGACCGCCACATATAAGTCAAGCGACGACTTTTTAAGATCATTTGAAAAGCCTAAAAGCGCCGTTCGGTCATTCAAAACCTCTGTTCCTCTGCGCGTAAACACCAATTTTTCGCGTTTAGTATTCCTAGTCCACGTGTAAGGCGGATTAATAACAATATCAACAATTCGCCCCTTAGCATCACGCGGAATTGATGTCCTTCAAAGCAAGCTATCGCATCGTCCCGCATTATCCTCATTCGCACCGTAGAACAGACCTGGTTAATGAAAGTTTGCTGCGGCTCAAATCATTTAAATCCGTTAAATCTTAAATTGCTTATTGACATAAAGATATCTTTATATGTTTATTATCACATCGAGAGCAGAGGCGATAATGGACAACACGATCAAATTGTTAAAATCATTAGCCGATCCCACCCGTTTAAGGGTCATGGCGATGTGTCGACACGGTGGCGACCTCACCGTGAGCGAGATCGTGCGCATTCTGGGCCAAAGCCAACCACGTGTTTCAAGACATTTGAAACTGCTTACCGATGCTGGCGCATTAGATCGTATCCCCGAAGGCAGTTGGGTGTTTTATCGACTGGGTAAACAAAGCGGTGTGACATCCGTTATTGATGCGTTATTGAGCAACATACCGGTCGATGACAGCACCCTGCAAAGAGACCAAGAACGCCTTGAGCGTGTAAAATCAGACCGTGATCAGGCCGCATCAAAATATTTCAGCGAAAATGCAGCCGCGTGGAATAGCCTGCGGGCACTTCATATCGATCAAGAACAAGTCAACACAGCGATCGCCGCACTGGGCTGCAAGCGTCCTATCCGTCGTTTATTGGATCTAGGGACAGGCACGGGTGAGATGCTTCGCCTGTTTGCACCGCAAATTGAAACTGGCGAGGGGATTGATCTTTCGCGCGACATGCTTGCCGTGGCCCGGTCCAAACTCGAAGAAGATAATTTGGATCACTGTCGGGTACGTCAAGGTGATCTCTACGCGTTGCCTTTTCCTGATGACAGCTTTGACACCGTCGTTGTGCATCAGGTCTTACACTTCGTCGATGACGTCGCGAGTGCCCTAAATGAAGCCGCTCGGGTATTGGTCGATGGCGGGCAAATGCTCATCGCTGATTTTGCCCCTCATGACATTGAAGACTTGCGCACGACTCATCAGCATCGCCGCCTGGGATTTGCAAATAATGATTTCGATGAAGCCCTGAGACAATCAAACCTTGATGTCCTGACAGTTCAGCACCTCGAAGGCGCACACCTTACCGTAACCATATGGCATGCGCGGAAATCCGGCGTGATGCCCGTTAAAGAGGCCATGGCATGATACATCGCGCACCCAACAATCCGTCCATCATGAATGTCTCACGTGGCGGTCGCCCTCCATCACCGCACATGATGATCGCAGCCCCGCTCCCAGAAGACGTATCTGTATCGTTTGAATTCTTTCCACCAAAATCTGATGCCACTGCTGAGACACTTTGGTCGGCGATCAAGCGACTTGAACCGCTGGCCCCAGAGTATGTATCCGTGACTTATGGTGCAGGTGGCACCACTCGTGAACGCACGCATTCGACGGTCACCCGCATCGCCAAAGAAACATCAATGGCCCCCGCCGCGCACCTAACATGCGTAGGCGCATCACGTGACGAGATCGACCAAATTGCACAAGAATATTGGGATGCCGGGGTCAAACATATTGTCGCCCTTCGCGGTGATCCCCAAGAAGGTTCCAACCGCTACGAGCCACACCCGCAAGGCTATGCGTACGCATCTGACTTAGTCGCTGGTTTGAAACGCATCGGCGGTTTTGAAATCTCTGTTGCTGCTTATCCAGAAACCCACCCCGAAGCGATCAGCGATCAGGATGATCTGGACAACTTGAAACGCAAAATCGACGCGGGTGCGACGCGGGCCATCACACAGTTTTTCTTTGATCCCGAAGTCTTCTTACGATTTCTGGATCGCGCCCGTGGTGCAGGAATTTCCATCCCCATCGTGCCGGGGATTCTGCCGGTCACCAATTTTAATCAGACGGCAAAGTTCGCCAAAATGTGCGGCGCATCTGTGCCGTCCTGGATGCACGATCTGTTTGATGCGCTTGATGACGATCCGGATACGCGTAAATTGGTGGCAGCCAGCGTCGCGGCAGAACAATGCCGGGTGCTGCATGCCAATGGCGTGAACGCGTTTCATTTCTACACGATGAATAAGGCTGATCTTTGCTACGCGATCTGCCACATCATGGGTGTTCGCGAAGATATCGCCACCTAGTTTTCTTTAATTTTTAGAACGAGATTTATCATGACGTGTTCTCACGCTGCTGGTCATAACGAAAATACGAGCCCTGTTGTCTCATTGAATCTGGACGCGGGCCCGGCATCACCAGAAAGCATGCCCCCAGCCCCCAGCACAGACTGCACGGATCAACTCATAAAAATCATGAACGAAAAAATCATGATGCTGGATGGTGCGATGGGCACCATGATTCAAGAACACGAATTGAGTGAAGACGATTTTCGAGGCACACGTTTCGCCGATTGGTCTCAAGACCTAAAAGGAAATAACGATCTCCTAACCCTGACACGCCCCGATATCATTCGCGACATTCATTTGGCATTTGCCCGCTCTGGATCCGATATCGTCTCAACGAATACATTCAATGCAAACAAGATTTCCCAGGCCGACTACGGTATGGAAGCCCTCGCGTACGAATTGAATTACCGGGCAGCGGAACTGGTGCGCGAGGCGGCAGACCAGATCGCAAGCGAAGACCCGTCACGACGGATATTTGTGGCAGGTGCCCTGGGCCCCACCAACCGAACGGCATCGCTGTCACCCGACGTCAATGACCCAGGATTCAGGAATGTCACATTCGATGATCTTGTTGAAACTTATGACGAAGCCCTGCGCGGTTTGATCGATGGTGGTGCCGATCTGATCATGGTCGAAACCATCTTTGATACATTGAATGCCAAGGCCGCGATCTATGCGATCATGCGCTTCTTCGATGAAGTCGGTCGTCGTTGGCCCGTCATGATATCTGGCACGATTACCGATGCATCTGGGCGCACGCTTTCTGGGCAAACACCCGAAGCATTCTGGCATTCAATCCGCCATATTAAACCATTGGCCGTTGGCTTTAACTGTGCACTTGGTGTCGAAGACATGCGCCCGCATATTCAGGCGGTCAGCGATATCGCCGATACATTTATTAGTGTCTATCCGAACGCAGGCCTGCCAAACGCATTTGGCGGTTACGACGATACGCCTGAACACATGGCAACCCACCTAGGTGACTTCGCAAAATCGGGACTGGTCAATATTGTCGGCGGTTGTTGCGGCACGACCCCATCACATATCCAGGCCATTCGCGATGCTGTGATCCCGCACAAGCCGCGCAATATACCCGAACCATCAACGGCGCTAACGCTTTCAGGGTTAGAGCCACTAAATTTTAACGATGTCACCGGGTTCGTGAATGTCGGCGAGCGCACCAACGTTGCAGGGTCTATCAAGTTCGCAAAATTAGTGCGTGAAGGGGCCTATCCCGAAGCCGTTGAAATCGCCCGCCAACAAGTCATCAATGGCGCACAGATCGTCGATGTGAACATGGATGATGCCATGTTGGACGGCGTCGAAGCCATGCGCACATTCCTGTTCTTGGTTTCGTCAGAACCTGATATCGCGCGCGTCCCCATGATGGTCGATAGCTCCAAATGGGAAATCGTTATCGAAGGGCTGAAATGCCTGCAAGGTCGCAGCATCGTCAATTCGATCAGCCTTAAAGAAGGCGAAGAAGAATTGATCACCCATGCCCGCGAAGCCATGCGCTTTGGTGCTGGCGTCGTCGTGATGGCATTCGACGAAGATGGCCAAGCCGACAGTTATGATCGCATGATCGAAATCTGCACCAAGACGTATAAAGTACTGACCCAAAAAGCGGGCTTCCCTCCTGAAGATATTGTCTTTGATCCAAATATTTTCCCCATCGCGACGGGGATCAAAGAGCATGATAATTTCTCAAAAGATTACATCGCTGCCGTCGAGACCATCAAAAAAGAAATGCCGTTAACCCACACATCGGGTGGCTTATCAAACATGTCATTTTCGTTCCGTGGCAACAACGCGGTCCGCGAAGCTATGCATTCGGTGTTCTTGTTTCATGCGATCAAAGCGGGACTTGATATGGCTATCGTTAACGCCGGGCAATTGGCGGTTTACGAGGATATCCCCAAGGATTTGAGAGACCGGGTTGAAGACGTCGTCTTGAATCGCCGCGAAGATGCAGCTGAACGATTATTGGAGGTCGCCGACCAGGCCGTATCCGGTGCCAAAGCGCAAAAAGAAGATTTATCCTGGCGTGAAAAACCAGTCGCCAGCCGATTAGAACATGCGTTGGTCCGTGGCATCACCGACTACATCGTCGAAGACACCGAAGAGGCACGCCAGCAATTTGCCCGTCCGCTCGAAGTGATCGAAGGTCCATTGATGGACGGCATGAATGTCGTTGGCGACCTGTTTGGGTCAGGGAAAATGTTCCTGCCGCAGGTCGTGAAATCTGCACGCGTGATGAAACAAGCCGTCGCATATTTACAACCGTATTTGGAAGCTGACAAAAGCTCTACCGAGAAAAAAGGCAAGATCGTCATGGCCACCGTTAAGGGTGATGTTCACGACATCGGTAAAAATATTGTTGGTGTCGTACTGCAATGCAACGGTTACGAAGTTATCGATTTGGGCGTCATGGTACCGTATGGCAAAATCATCGAAACCGCGAAGCGGGAAAATGCCAATATCATCGGCTTGTCTGG
>Ga0209335_10003881_pt1 | contig 14591 bp, 11 predicted proteins | sample COG_09_FD_184753 | JGI IMG/M metagenome (GOLD analysis project Ga0209335, IMG submission 184753) | Pelagic Microbial community sample from North Sea - COGITO 998_met_09 (SPAdes) (version 2) | ecosystem: Environmental > Aquatic > Marine > Neritic zone/Coastal water | place: Helgoland, sampling...
ACAAGGGTATCGAGCTCGATATGCTCTTTGTCCAGCGCAATACCCTTGGGCGTGATCTCAACCAAAGGCGTTTCCCGCAAATTAACCAATCGAACGTGGTCCTGATTGTAGGTCTCATAGTAATTGATATCGACGCAGATTCGCCGGGTGCCAATCGGATGCGTCGTTGGGCAGAGCGCCGCGGCGGTCACGGGATCCTTAACCAGTGATCGGATTTTTTCGTGCACAAAGGCCTGAACGAATTGGTTGGCCTGAAGGTTCATCAAGGTGTCATTAATGACGGCCATAAACCGAGCGCCACCCCGCTGCCAAGCCGCCTCAAGCAAAGCGGTCGCAGCCTGCTCAGTTAAATCATTGAAAACAACGGGATCAATCGGACCCGATCTTGGCAAGATATCTAGGTCACCAAAGCCCGAGCCGTTACCCGCGCGATGATTGGCGCGATGCGCCGGGTAATGTTGCTTAAATTCAGCCACCCAATCTGGGTCCAGCTCGTAGTTGTTGGCCGGTACGCTAAAATTAGGCGTTCGTTGAAAGACCGTCAAATGGGCTGCAGAGGCTGCAATAACCGGAATGGCTTGAATCCCGGATGAGCCCGTTCCAATAATTCCAACCCGTTCTGAATCAAAGCTCACGGGTTCGTGGGGCCACTGACTGGCCTGATAGAAGTTTCCCTGGAATGTATCTAAGCCTGGGATATCGGGCCGTTGTGGCACAGACAAGCAGCCCGTTGCCATAATGCAAAACGCTGCGGTAAAGCGCTCGCCAACGGCCGTCACAATTTCCCAATGGCTTTGAGCTTCTTGCCAGATCGCCGAGGTGACTTGCGTATTAAACTGAATCAGGGGTCTTAACTGAAAGTAATCGGCAACATGGCGGGCGTAGGATAAAATCTCGGGCTGCTGGGCGTACCGCTCTGACCATTGCCAGGATTGCTCCAACTCGCTTGAAAAAGAAAAAGAGTAAGCCAGACTTTCGGCATCACAGCGCGCACCGGGGTAGCGATTCCAATACCAGGTGCCGCCGACATCCGAGCCCTGCTCCAGAACACGCGTTGTGCGCCCATGACTGCTTAACTTATGGGCAAGGTACAAGCCAGCAAACCCCGCCCCGACCACGATCACCTCAAAATGTTGTTCCGACACTTTCCCTCCCAAAAATAGTTTACGCCAGCATCCTCGCAACGCCTGCTTTTGCTGAAAAACTGAAGCCCGTCTTGAGGCGATTTGAGATCCAGCGGGCTTTTTTAATCTTTTACCAGCTTGTGCGTCGACACCGATCGCCACGGTTACGGTGAGCCGCTGTCGCCGGGCGCTCCAAAACTGCGTCCTGCAGCGCAAATCTCCATCATTTGCATTACCGTGTTGCGCCTTTGACTGCTCCTAATCTATCACTCAAGTAGTTTGCGAGCACCCCTTACCCGTATGTCGCTCAACCAAAGCATAACCCGCATAAAGCTTGCCACGCTCGATGCCTCGAAACTGCGGCTCGGTGTTGACTGACAGCAAGGTTTGCCCACCAACATCAATCTGTTCGGGACGAACCGCATGCCAGCGACGATCACTGCACGTACTTTTTTTCTTCGCCTTTTCGGCTCGCCTGACCCTGCCCAAAGTCACAAAACATTGGGGGTAATGGTTTTGTGCGATCGGTTTGCGGCAGCCGCGTTATGTGCGATCGGTTTGCAGCAGCCGCGTTATGTTAAGTTCAGTGGACTACTCAGGCTCAGCGCAGCACCCGCTGCGTCGGCCGCGGCGGGTGTTATCCGATCAGAGGCACTCAATCCGAGGCACTCAATCAGATGACGCAACCCTCGGCGCATCTTGAATGCGGTTCGCTTTTAGTCTTAACTGCCAGCAATCACTGAGAGCCTTGTTCGCCATGAATTGGTTATTCGGCCGCTATAGCGTCGTCTTTTATGCAACCCTTGCAACACTTGCCGGTGCGGCTTGGCTTGCCCTTGATGGGACGTTTAATATCTGGTTCACAAGCTGCTGGGTGCTATCGAGTCTGCTTATGGGCTTGGGGATTCAGGACTATTTCCAAACCGGCAGCGCGGTCCGGGCTAACTTCCCCGTTTTAGGCAGACTCCGGTACTTTTTTGAAAGCATTCGACCGGAACTCAGACAATACTTTTGGGAAGATGATGACGCCGAGTTGCCTTACTCTCGCAATCAACGGGCCATGGTATACCAACGCGCGAAGTCTGAGTTTTCAATTCGCGCATTTGGCTCGATCGAGCCCATGTACCAGGAAGATTTTAGCTGGCTGAATCACTCGCTTGCGCCCCTACACATCGAGGCCAAGGATTTTCGGACGTGGGTTGGCGCGGGTGATCGACGCTACGCCATTTCGTTACTGAACATTTCAGGCACTTCTTTTGGCGCTTTATCGCCACCCGCTATTCAAGCGCTGAATCTGGGCGCCGCTCAAGGCCAGTTTGCCCACAATACCGGTGAGGGTTCGGTCTCGCCCTACCACATCAAAGGTGGCGGCGATTTAATCTTGCAAGTCTCAACGGGTTATTTCGGATTTCGGGATGCCAATGGCCGTTTAGATCGCGCACTTTTTGAACAAAAAGCAACCCAGGATCAGGTCAAAATGATTGAGATCAAACTCAGTCAAGGCGCCAAGCCGGGCCATGGTGGCCTTTTACCCGCAGCCAAGGTCACCGCCGAAATTGCCCTGACCCGAGGCATTACCGAGGGGGTAGACTGCGCGTCCCCCGCCAGCCACACAGAATTCGGAACGCCGCAAGCGTTATTGCGCTTTGCGGACGAGCTTCGCGTCATCAGTGGCGGCAAACCGGTTGGCATCAAACTCTGTATTGGCCATCCGTGGGAATTTATTGCCATCGTCAAAAGTATGACCGAAGGCGAGCCACTGCTTGATTTTATATCGGTTGATGGCGCGGAAGGCGGCACGGGCGCGGCGCCAACGGAGTTTAGTGACCATCTTGGCAGCCCTTTAACCGATGCCCTGGTCTTCGTGGACAATACGCTTCGGGGCGCAGGCCTTCGAGACAGAATTAAAATCGCCGCCTCGGGGAAAATGGTCAGTGCCTTTGACATTGTGAAGCACTGCGCACTCGGCGCAGACTGGGTCAACATGGCGCGACCGTTTATGTTCGCGTTAGGCTGCATTCAAGCGCGCAATTGCGCGTCCGGGCTCTGCCCTACTGGCATCGCAACCATGGACCCAACGCGATACCGGGTGCTTGATATCGAACTAAAAGCCGGCCGAGTCCGCAATTTTCATCAAAACACGTTAAAGGCTGTTGGAGAGCTGATCGGTGCCGCAGGCATTGCGCATCCTGTGGATTTAAATCGGCGCCATATTGTTCGACGTCTGTCAGGCAGTGAGATCCTTTTGGCAGATCAAATCTATCCCAAGGTCCTTGCCAACCAGTTGTTTACGGATGAGCCGATTGCCGACCCTCGTCTTGCCGTCTATTGGCATCGCGTCAGCGGCCGAAGTTTTTCGGCAGACGACCCGGAGCCCGCATCAGACCCGTAGCCGACCGGCGCCGCGGAGACGCAGACCCGTAGGTTCTAACAGCCCGCCTCAAACTACCTTCTGACAATTGCTCAATAATGTTTGCCCTTTTCGTTAGGTTGCAAGGGCTTCAAGGCATGCCCAATCTAGGCGTCCCAAATTACCACCGGCGTCGACCGGTTGAACACAGACGTGATCCGCGCCTGCATCCTGGTGCGCTTTGATTCGGTCTTGGATATCCGCGATGCTACCCCATGCGAAGGTGGTATCAATAAACCGATCCGTTAAGTCATTGATGTCGGCTTCGGTGAGCCCCATCCGTAACCAGTTATTGCGATAGTTCGGTAACCCTTGATAAATTTTGGCATTGGCCCGGGCAGCAGTGCGGGCCTTATCCGGGTCCGATTCCAAGATGACCTTCTGCTCAACGCACAATAAAGGCCCCGCGCCCATTATCTCTCGCGCCATCCGAGTATGATCGGGTGAACTAAAGTAAGGATGCGCGCCCGCACTGTGACTGGCCGCAAGCTCCAACATCTTCGGACCCAACGCCGCAATCACCGTGAGCGGACTGTTCGCTGGTGGACGGCCGCTGTAGGGCGAGGCTTTCATCTTTTCGAGATACTCGCGCATGGTCGCAACCGGCGCCTTGTATTCCAGTCCTCGAACCCCTTCGACCAAAGGCTTATGCGAGACGCCAATGCCGAGCAAAAACCGCCCGTCGGATTGTTCTGCAAGCGTATTTTGCGCGGCGAGCGTGACGCCGGGTTCACGGTGATAAATATTCATAATACCCGTGGCCAAATTAAGCTGGCTCGTTTGGCTCAACAGCCAAGCTGCTGTGGCCACCGGACTTCGTCCCACTGTTTCTGGAATCCAAAGGGTGCCATAACCCAATTGTTCAATTTTGCGTGCCGCCTCTGCCGCTTCCGTAGAGGTGAAGCCATCTTGAAAATACCAAACGCCTACTGCACCTAAGTCCATAATCTGTCCTTGCTTTTACTGTCTATAACAATATCTTTTAAAATCAACCTGATTTAATGTGCTCGCGCGTCCCTCGTTCAAAGCGCGATGAGCCAACCTAACACAGCATACCGAGCATAGAAACCAACCCTTGGGCTGCAAAAGGCCGCCTACTCGACACCCGTACGGGGCGTGCATCAAACTGGGAATGATTCTAGACAGACGCCGCACGGCTTTAAACGACCCGCTCGCAATACGCGGCTTAAGACAACCGCTTGATCGGCTTGTAACCGATTTCACCGCCACGCTTTTTAGGCTGAGCCGTTTTTTTCTGACTCCGGCGCACTTTGGCTTTTTTACTGCCGGCGGCCTTGCCAGATTTTTTGACTTTCACGGGGCCACGATAGCTGGCTTGAAGGCCCGGCACCTTCCGATGCTCAAAGCGAAGTTTAAGATAGCGTTCAATACTCGACATTTGGTTCCATTCGTTAGAACTCACGAGCGTGATTGCTTTACCTACTTGTCCCGCCCGGCCGGTGCGTCCTATTCGGTGGACGTGGTCGTCGCCCGACTGTGCAACGTTGTAATTGATCACCAAAGTAATGCCGTCAATATCAAGTCCTCGGGCCGCGACATCGGTCGCAACCAAAACGCCTACTTGACCACTTCGAAAGCGATTCATGACTTGCTTACGATCACTCTGGGAGAGCTCCCCATGGATAAAATCCACCCGAAGCTTTTGCGCTTTCAAGGCCATCCCAAGTTCTTGGCACCCTTTTCGGGTGTTGCAAAAAACCATCGAACGCGGCGCCTGCTCTTTGGCAAGCAGCGCAACGACTAGCTTTTCTTTATGCTTTGCATCATCGGCGAGCACCACTTGCTGCGTAATACTGTCATGACCTTGCCGGTGCTCATCGATGGTGATCGACTCAGGGTTCCGTAACATCCTTGTGATGCCGGGCATTGCTTTGTGGGAGAGCGTTGCAGAAAACAATAGGGTTTGACGCTGGGTGCGACACGCCCGCGCAATCGTCTCCATATCGATCGCAAAGCCCATATCCAACATGCGATCGGCCTCATCTAGCACGAGCACTTCGAGATCTTGAAAATCTGGCGTGCCTTTTTCAATGTGTTCAACCAGCCGGCCCGGGGTTGCTATGATGACTTCAGGATTTTTACGCAGGGTCGCTGCCTGATGGTTAAACGCTTCGCCGCCCATAATGAGCCCGCACTTAATTTGCGTGTAGCGCGCCATGGCATCAAAGGTTCTGCGAGTTTGCAGCGCAAGCTCTCTTGTCGGCAATAAAATCAGCACCCGAGTGCCAGATTTCGGCGCGTCACGGTCGAGCATTAAATTCAAGGTCGGCAATAAAAATGCCGCCGTCTTACCGCTACCGGTCTTCGAGCATACGATCAAGTCGCGTCCGCTCAAGGCAGCCGGAATGGCTTTGGCCTGAACGGCCGTTGCTTCGGTAAAGCCCTGTTCGTCTGCCGCGCGAAGGAGCTGAGGGTGTAATGGGAGGTCGCTGATCACGGCCACATAATAGCTCGTGCGGTTCGGTAATGCCTGTGTTTATTGCGGGTTCGGCTTTGAAACCCTAATCCCAATGCCAGGACCCTGCGGTTGCGCGTTTTCCCCACAGGCCACACGACGGAATAAGTCTTCGCTTCCGGCTCGGTGTGGCATTTGGGCTCAAAACAGCCGCAAACCAAGATCGTTAAATTGCGCCAAATCCGATTCGGTGGGCGTTGAATAATAGCGCCCAGCCTCGGCGTCTTTGGACCAGCACTTCGGCCTGCCCTGTTGCTCGCGCTGGTCAATCACCCTCGCCAGCGCCGGCACCGCTTCCTGATACAAGGTGAGTAACTGGCTAAGGTAATCCTTTTTACGGTCGAGCGGCAGGGTCTCACGCTGGATGATCGGCCCGGTATCAATCCCAGCATCAACAATGTCATGAATGCTATACCCATAATGCGATCGCCCGTGCAACAGCGACCAAAAAGTCGCCATGACGCCGCGATAGTCTGGCAATAATCCAGAGTGCAGGTTGATCACCCCAAGGCTTGGCACGCTGATCGCTCGCGGTTGCAAGATCGAGCCAAACCGAATCGAGACCATCAAATCGGGCTGGAAAGACTGCAAGATCTCAAAGCCCTTACCCTGATTGACACCCGCAACCGTCGTTATGGGCACTGCCAATTGCTGAGATAGAGCGTTCTGGACTGCCGGCCAATCAGCTCCACCTGATAAGCGCAACTGGGCTTTTAGCAGGCCCTGCTCATGCTTTGCCAGATCCCTGAGGGCGCGGGGCACAGCCTGAGGCATGCCAACCTGGGTCGTTTGCAACACCCGAATGTTTTGGCTTTGGAGTAACGGTCGTAAGCGCTCGAGCGCCGTGTAGCTGGCAAAATCTCGATTTGTGAGAAGCAATAGCCGCATTAGAGGTTCGGCAACCCAATTAAATTTGGTTCTGAATTGGTTTTCATTTACAACGCTTTTCACCTCGTGTCAGAATCATTTGATGACACTGCTTGAACACTTTTTTTCACCAAGCTGGCCTCGGCTTTGGATCGTGCTGACCTTGGCTGCGGCCACGCCAGTTTATGGTACCGAACCCCTAATCTCTGCCTTAAACTATCGGGCCGTCTCCGAGACATTAGTCTCGTCTGGCCAAATCAGCCCAGCCCACATTGCCTCGCTGTCGGATGAGCAGATTGACCTCGTCATTAATCTAACGGTTGAAGACAACGACCTCAATGCCCGCGAAGGGTTTGAGATCACAAGTCAGGGCATTGATTACATCCATATTCCTGTTGACTGGGACAATCCGACAGAGCACGACTTACAGCTGTTTATGAGTATCCTAGACGCAGCGAGCAATCAAAAAGTCTTGGTCCATTGCTTTGCCAATTATCGAGCGTCGGCGTTCATCTACCTCTATCGAACACTTAAGCAAGGCGTTGATCCCGAAATAGCCCGCACCGACCTGGATGCGATCTGGCCGCAATCGGCCTGGGCGCAATACCCGCAATGGCAGACCTTTATCGCTGAGAGGGCGCGTTAAATCACCGCGCACCCTAAAAAGCGCCTAAAGCCACGGCGGACATCGCCCGAAGTTTTGTTAACTCAACCCTACAAGGATCATTATGAGCACGACCGCCCAAATATTTCATTTAAAACAGCCCCCCCAGGGCTTACCCAGCACGACCGATTTTGAACTTCGGGACATTGAACTGCCAGAACCCGGTGATAACCAAGTCTTGGTCGAAAACCTTTATATGTCGGTTGATCCCTACATGCGAGGTCGAATGCGTTTTATGGCGCCAGGCTCAAAACTTTTTGGCGCTGCGGTCGGTCGGGTACTCGCGTCAAACAGCCCGACCCTTTCGATCGGGGATTTTGTCCTCAATCCGCATAGCTGGCACAGCCATTTTGTTGACGATGCGAGTGTTGTGACCCAACTCGACCCTGAACTTGCCCCCTTACCCAGTTACTTGGGGGTTATGGGTATGCCGGGTCTTACTGCTTGGGGGGGGCTACTGATCACCGGTGAATATCAAGACGGAGAAACGCTCTTTGTTTCAGCCGCATCGGGCGCTGTCGGGAGCCTGGTCGGTCAAATTGCCAAGCTTAAAGGCGGTCGCGTTGTCGGCAGTGCTGGGAGCGACGCGAAAGTTCAAACCCTGATTCATGATTTTGGTTTTGATCACGCCTTCAACTACCGAACGGATGATCCCTTGACGGAACTAAAAAAGGGTGCGCCCGAAGGCATTGATGTGTACTTTGAAAATGTTGGCGGTCCGCAATTAGAGGCCGCGCTGACCCATATGCGGCCTCATGGCCGAATTCCGATCTGCGGCATGATTGCCCATTATAACGATCACGGTGACGCAACGCCGGGTCCTCGAAATCTCACCGAGACCATCTACAAATTCATCACGCTAAAGGGTTTTGTCGTCTCGGCCTTCGAATCAAAGCGCGCGGAATTTCAGCAACAGATGGCAGGTTGGATCAAGTCCGGCGACGTGCGCTACGAAGAAACCATTTTTGAGGGCTTGGCTTCAGCACCTGACGCTTTTATCGGGCTCTTCTCGGGCGAGAATAACGGCAAGATGCTGGTACACCTCGCCGATTAAGATTCGGGCATCCTACGAGCGTGGTTTGAGTCAGACCTTCGGTTTGATTCAAACCGCGGCTTTAGACGACCGGTACGGGCTATACGACCGGCCGAGCCAATTCGATTCGGGATGTCAGGCAACCCGACAAACCTTTGCAGGAGACCTTCATGTCACGATCTAACCGGATGCAATCCGCTGCGCAACGCTTCATTGACCAAAAGCAGTTCGCAGGCATTGAATGGCAGGTCAACGTTGCAGGCCGGATCTTGTCCCAAGGGCATGCGGGCGCCGCCAATGCAGACCACTCCTTACCCATTCCACAAGATGCGCTGTACCGGATCTATTCCATGACCAAGCCTGTCGTGTCGGTTCTGGCGCTCATGCTGATTGAAGCGGACAGGCTTCGCCTGTATGACTTTCTACCGAAATTTAATCGCGCCTTTGCGATGATGAAAGTCCTGAGTCCAGATGGGACTTTGGCGCCAGCACAGCGTCCGATAACCATTGAAGACCTGTTAACCCATCGCGCCGGATTTACTTATGAGTTCATCACCGGTTGTCATATCGCCCCAGGCTATGATGCGATCGCCTTGTCCGAAGATGGCGGTGTATCACTCGATGAGATGATGGCCAAACTGGCCACGCAACCGCTTGCTTTTCAGCCCGGTAGTCAATTTCGCTATAGCGTTGCAACCGACGTGCTGGCACATGTGATCGAAAAAGCGACCGGCGAACGCTTGGATGATTTGCTTCGGGAACACCTGTTCGAACCGTTACAGATGCAGGATACCGGATTCTGTATCCCCCCTGATCAACAGGATCGATTGATGCCGATGTTCGGCGTCAGCGATCTCCGCGATTTATCGCCGATGAACCCGCCGCTTGAACAAACCCTCACGGCAATTGACGTGGCGGGCATGTACCCTAGCGATGATTCGAATTTTCGACGCGGCGGCCATGGTTTGTTCTCGACGACCTCAGATTATCTAAAATTTGCCACCATGCTCTTGGATGGCAAGACTGCGACGGGGGAGGTCATTCTGTCTCGCACCATGCTCAAGATGATGCAAGCCAATCGAATCCCTGATCACCAACTGCCCTTAAAAATTGGCTTAGGCCCCTTACCCGGCTACGGCTGGGGCCTAACAGGCCGAGTGATGATCGATATCGGTCAGGCCATGTCGCTGACCAATCTCGGCGAATTTGGCTGGTCTGGTGCTGCAGCCACCTATTTCTGGGTCGACCCCGCAGAAGCCATGGTTGGCGTCATTATGACCCAATACCTCGGCTCGATACTGCCCTTGTCCGAGGCACTTCGCACAGCGGCCTATCAGATGTTAGATTAACAACCGCACTAATTTGATCCTTGTCATTTGTGGGAGAGCACCATGGAAACAGCACCAGAGGGTTATCGCGTTTCAGCTGTCGAAGACTGGGTTCGCACCGAAGTCCCAGAACTTATGCCCCCGTTTCGCTGGACTCGACTTGAAGGCGGTCACTCTAATCTGACCTACCAAATTGAAGATGCACAAGGGCAATTCGCGGTTATTCGGCGTCCGCCCCAGGGTGAGCTTCTACCAAAAGCCCACGATATGAGCCGAGAGTGGGCGCTGATCAAGGCGTTATCGAGCACGAATGTCCCCGTTCCCAAACCCTTCGGATTCTGTGAGGACCCAAACATCACCGGCGCGTGGTTTTACATCATGGGCCGGGTCAATGGCAAACCCTTGTACAACAGTGAGGATACCCTTGCACTGGTTCCAGAGGACAAACGCGAAACCCTCGCATTTTCGTTCTTTGATGCCCTGGCTGATCTGCATCAGGTCGATCCAGACGCAGTCGGTCTGGGAGACCTTGGAAAAAGGGACTCCTATGTCGGCCGGCAGGTCAAGACTTGGTATCGTTCTTGGACCTCCTCTGTCACCGGCGCGCAATATGACGATGATCGCGCGCATCAATTGCAGACCTATTTCCTAGACCATCTTCCAGACCAAGGCCCTATTCGCGTTGTTCATGGCGACTACGGACTGCATAACTGTCTTTTTGGCTCGGATTGTACCGTTGCCGCTGTGGTTGATTGGGAGATTTCAACCCTTGGCGACCCGTTGGCCGATCTGGCTTACGCCTTAAATCCGTGGCCGGATCCCAGCGATCAGCGCCCGATCGCACCGGAGGCCGCAACCAGCCTCCCAGGGTTCCCCAGCCGACGTGACTTGGCCGCGCGCTACGCGCACAGGACGGGACGGGACTTATCGAACCTGCCGTACTACATTGCCTTCAACCGCTGGAAAACGGCCTGCATCGTCCACGGCGTTTACGCGCGCTATATGCAAGGCAAGAAAAGTACCGAAGGCGTTGATCTCGAACTGCTCAAATCGCGCATCGATCTGTCATTAGCGTTGGCCGACGAGGCGATCCAAAACGCGTAAACCCATGCCGCCACCTCTTGGACGCCTACAACCCACGGTTTTGAACACAAAAAGGGACTGGCGCGAACTTGAACGTCTGCAGCATGCTGCAGCGCGCAATCACTTACTGGACGCCAAGCCTTGAACGAGTCCTGCACGCCAAAACGATGAACCGACGATGACCGCCTACCCCATCTTGACCTTAATCCTAGTAACCCTTGCCCCAACCCTTTCTGCAGAAGATGCAGCGCTCCGTTTATCTCGGTCTGATTATGCTGATCGCTTGCAAGGATTTTGGCTCGGACAGAACATTGCCAATTGGACCGGTCTCATTACAGAAATGGATGCTGTTGGCACCCCCGAGACCCTACCGTTCTATACCGATTCAGATTGGGGCTCACCTGACCGACGATCGGTTTGGGGTGACTTTGTATCGCACAGCGACCGGATCGACTTCTACTTCGAAGCCCCCGGAACCCCTTGGGGCGCGGACGATGATACCGATATTGAGTACCTGTACAGCTATCTACACCATCATCACACAACCAGTAAACTTAGCGCGGAGCAAATCCGCGATGGCTGGTTGAAGCATATTTATTCTGAGACTGATGCACCGCTTCATCAAAAATTTCCGGACTCAACTCCGGTCGTCGAGAACTTTTTATGGGTCTCAAACGAGCGGGCTCGCCAACTGATGACCCAGGGCATGCGCCCACCCGACACCAGTGCACCGGCGCATAATCCGATGCATTCGATGATTGATGCACAATTGACCACGGAGATTTTTGGGCTGCTCGCGCCGGGCCGCCCAGATACGGCGCAGGACATTGCCTACCTGCCCATTCGAACTACGGCCCAAGGCGAGGCAGAATGGGTCGCGCAGTTTTATGTGGTGATGCACAGCCTGGCAGCACGCGTTGACCCAACGCTTACCCGCCATCAGCAAACTCAGTGGTTGGCTGATCAGGCTAGCCAGACCTTGCCGCCGGACTCCGCTGCCGCAAAAATTTACCAATTCGTTGCCGATCGCTACCACCTGCAGCCGGATCAATGGGCACTCGCACGGGATGCAATCTATCAGCGTTACCAATTGGCCGGCGCCGACAACTACCAATACCAAGCGCCGTTTGATGCGCTCATCAACTTCGCTGCGAGCCTCGTGAGCTGGTTCTATGGCGAGGGCGATATTGTTCGCACGATCCAAATCGCGACCCTTGCCGGTTGGGACTCAGACAACCCGAGTGCAACCTGGGGCGGTCTGCTAGGCTTTATGCTCGGCCTCGATGGCGTGAAACAAGCGTTTGCGCTCGAGGACGTCTCGAACACTTACTGGATACACCGAACCCGACGTCAGTTTCCAGATAGGACGCCTGATCAGGATGGTGAAGATAGCTTTGCGCTCATGGCGGCACGCGATCTGCAAACCATCGATCGCATTGTGGTTGAGCAGATGGGCGGGCAACTCGACCGACGTAACGATGAGTGGATCATCCCACTCGCGCCTTGATGGCGAGACCTTGCAGCCTACCGGTTAACGCTCATCGACGGCCTTTTGCATTTTTTGGCTTTAGGTCTTGAAAATTATGGCTTTAGGCTTCGAGCTTCGAGCTTCGGGACTAAGACTTAAGCCGTGGGGCTTAAGGTTTTAGGCGTCACCGGCCCCTTCAATCGCGCTTCAAGAACGCCCTGACCGCGTACAAACAGCCTGCGGCGATGGCTTCTGTGGTGCAGCGCACTAAATTGATCAGCCGATTAGGCATAGTGAGGATTGTGACCTGATTTTAACTGCTTCAGTAATCGTAACAGCTGCCAGCCCAAACTGAGGCGGTGCCACCATGACCCACCGCCAAACACCTCTAGCATATTAGCCGGCAAGGCACTTCGGTAGGGCTTAATGCCATAGCGCTTACGAATATCCGCTATCGAATGCTGCCATTCAGCCTCCCATTCAATGGCCATCAGCGCAGGAACCTCCCGTCCATGGCGCCAGGCTTCCAGTATTAACTGCAGCAGCAATGGGAACGCGCGCGGCATCCCTTCATGCGACTTCATCAAAACCACCGCCAGGAACATCGCCGAATAGTTATGACCAAATTGTGCTAATTGAAAAGCAGAGATTGCGATTTCATGAGAACCGCTGGTGCTATAGCCAGCGGCCAAATGCCAAACATCATGCATTTGCAGGATCCGCACGTTGAGGTAGCGCAACGCCGGTGGCAGTTCGGAGAGCTGAATGGCATCACGATCCAGAACTTCAAGGTCATACCCGTTATCGACTAACATCTTGTGCAGCGCATACCCTAAGCTGTTTTTTGGGGCAGCGCTCAGCGACTTTAAATCGATGTGTCCTGGGACGGGACGGGTCATTGCTGCACTGGCGCCGGGGTGCTGTGCCGCGGCCGCTTCACTTAAATCCCGCATCGAGTTGTGAACGGCGCCGCCGAGGCTTGCAACGGCGGCAGTAATGCTTGTCGCGTCAAAATTCTTCTGATCAATGACGGACCAAAAAGCTTGCCAAAATGCGGGTTCTAATGGCGCACTCGGCAAAATATCCGACTCAAAAGGCTTCGAGGTCGTTAAATACCTTTTTTCTCCGAGCCAGGCATCCGCCATGGCATCAAATATCGGCGTAATTGCTTGCGGACACGCGAACGCAGCCCAACACACCGCCGCCAAGATCTGCTCACGACCTGCCGAATCATTGTGGCGGACTTTCGCAAACGCGTAAGCAAGCTCATCAAAATCCGGCAGGCCCACCGTGCGCTCAAACAACTGGCGACTGTGCATTATCTTACCTCTCCGCCCTTTTAAGAGAATTAAGCCATGGCTGTCCAGCCTCTGCCAAGACCCTATGAAAACGCGCCAAAAAAAGGAGAAAAGCAGACCTAACCACCCTTACGTGACGGACCGTCACCGATGAGTGATGTCGTGTATTGCCTTTAGGGTCAGCAACCTCTCCGGCTGCGCGCCTGACATCAAATAATTGATCAGCCCTTCATCAGATTAAACGGCGTGTGGCCACGATACTCAACTAAAAAGAGCTCTGAACCTTCCCCACGCTCGCCCATCAATTGCGACCAAACCAAGACCAATCAACATCATGCCAATAAAATATCGCCCGTAAAGCTGCTCGTCCAGTACCAACCAGCCCAAAAATGCCGCCGTGACCGGAACCAAGAAGGTCACCAGAACCACATTGGTCGCGCCGGATGAAGACAGTATCCGAAAATACAAAAGGTAGCCTAGGGCCGTGCAAAAGACCCCTAAAGCCGCGATTGCGAACCAAGTTACGAGACCTGGATTGGCAAGCTGATCTGGGCGCTCTACGATAAAACTCATCGGCAGAAGCATCATCGTGGCGGCTGTGACTTGCCCGACCGCTGTACTGAAAGGACTCACGCCGAGGGATTTGAAGCGTCGCCCAAACACGGATGCACAGCCATAGGAGACCGCCGCGCCCACAACGGCAAGTTGGGCAAGCGTTGTCAGGCTCATGTTTAAGCCGAACTCGGCAAAAGCCTCGACACCGATGAGGATCCCAACGCCGAATAGGCCCAAGAGAACGCCGATCACTTTCTGCAACGTCATATGCTCATCGACTAAAAA
>Ga0209335_10003883_pt1 | contig 14589 bp, 15 predicted proteins | sample COG_09_FD_184753 | JGI IMG/M metagenome (GOLD analysis project Ga0209335, IMG submission 184753) | Pelagic Microbial community sample from North Sea - COGITO 998_met_09 (SPAdes) (version 2) | ecosystem: Environmental > Aquatic > Marine > Neritic zone/Coastal water | place: Helgoland, sampling...
CTTACCTAATTTATTTTGTCTAAGTTATATTAATAAAAATAAAAATGAAAGTTTTAGTAATACAACCAAAAATAGGGATGGGAGATATGGTTATTTATCTGCCATATATTCATGCTATTTCTAAGAAATATCAAACTTCTGTATCGTTATTAGTAAAGAATAATTCTCGTGCAAATCAATTGCTTGCTGATGATAAACATATTGATGAAATAATTTCTCTAGATAGGTCTAAAAACAATAAGGGAAATCACGACGGTTTATCTGGTTTTTTTAAATTGAGTAAAGAACTTAAACAACGTCAATTCGATAAAGTTTTTATCTATAATGGATCCTTAAGATATCTATTAATTTCAAAGCTAGCAGGAATTAAAAGTATTTCTCAATATCCCCTATTCAGAAAAAAGGACAACATTGTTACTTCGGCTAAAATTTTTACTGAAAATGAGCTAAATATTATAGTGTCTACTCAACCCGAACTACAAGTTGATAAAGAAAAAAGTAAAGAAACTCAAGGTGATTTCCCTAAAAACATAAAACATATATGCCTAGGTATTTCTGCTAGTGGTCCAACAAAGCGATGGCATATTAAAAATTTTATTAAATTATGTATACAAATTAATGAAAAAAAATCTTCAAAATTCTATCTAGCAGCTGGTACTAATGATCAAGATTTAATTAAAGAAGTTTTAAATTCTAAAATAGGTAAAAATTGTATTTCTTTTAAAGATTTAAAAATTAACGAAACGCTTCCTATTATTAAAAACTGTAATCTTTATATTGGAAATGATACTGGGTGGTTACATATTGCATCCGCGTTAGGTATTAAGTGTGTTGCTTTATTCGTGGATAGTCCAGTTCAAGCTTACGGAAAATATTCTAATAACATCAATGTTATCGTTCCTGAAGGAGAAACTGAAGAAACTACAACTCACAATACTTTAGGTGCTGAGAAAATATCTTTTGAAAAAGTTTTTGAGAAATCAATTAAATTATTAAATTAAGCAAAATCTGATTTTAAAATTTTTTCTTTAGCTTCATTTACTAATTGACTTAATCTTTCTGTTTTTAAGTCTCTATTCATATCTGGATGTATTTTTTTTTGAAGCTGATTTACTGCCTTTATAACTTCCTCCTCAGAACAACCTTTTTTTAATCCCAACAATTTATATGCTTCATCAATAGAAATATTTGACGAACCAGACGCTTGCCCAAATCGACCTTGAGAAAACCTTCCAGAGTTTTTTAAAAATTGAATTAATCTCCATAACTGCATCACTTGAAGGGCAGTTAATCCCTTAATTTTTAAACCACTCAGAATAACAAATAAGAATGGTAGAGAAAAGATATACTTTCCTCCAATAGCCAATAATGCTGCAAAAATAAGTGATAAGTAAACTGTGATTTTTTTTATATTTGTCGCAATTTTTTTAGAACTAGTTCTCGCAAACCAGTTTAAAAATAAATAAATAATGACAAAAATGACAATTCCTATTAAAAACAAATTCATATAATCTTATACCATGAAAATACCACAACTTAGAAAACAAGAAGAGAGAAAAACATGTCACGGCTATGTTTGGGAGGATAGTTATTCATGGATACACCAATCAAACTGCCTAGAAATATTACAGGATAAAAGCAAACTTAATTCAGAGGTTAAAAAATATTTAGAAGAAGAAAATACTTTTACAGAAAAAAACATGGAAGACACTAAGCTTCTTCGAGAAGAACTGTTTAAAGAAATTGAAGGAAGAATAAAATTAGAAGATGAAAGTTTAAAATTTAAAGATAAAGCATATGAATATTGGACCAAAACAACAAAAGAAGGCAATTATTTAAAATATTTAAGAAAAAAATTAGATAGTACCGAAGTTGAAACATATTGGGACGGAGATATTGAAGCAAAGGGAAAAAAATTTTTTAGTACTGGCGATGTTGCTGTTTCAAATAATGATGAATTACTTGGATATTCTATTGATGATAAGGGAAGTGAGTACTTTACAATATATGTAAGAAAAATTTCTGACAAAAAAAAGATTGAAGAACCAATAATTGAGACAGCTGGTGGAATTACCTGGGCTTACGATGATTTATCTTTTTTTTACAGTAAGTTAGATAATCTACATAGACCAAGAAAGATTTATCAACATCGATTAGGAACCCCGGTAAAAGAAGATAAGCTAATTTATGAAGAAAAAGACGAAAGATTTACCTGTGGAATAGGGACAAGTTCTGATGAAAAATATTATTTTATCTACTCATCTGAACACACTACATCTGAGGTTTATTGTATAGATAAAGATGATGAAAATCTCAAACCAAAAATTTTTATAAAAAGAGAACAGGGCGTTCAATACTCAATTAATAGTTGGAATGATTTTTTTTGGATGAATACTAATAAAGATGCTGAAGATTTTAAAATTTCAAGATGTTCTCATAAGAATATTAATAGTTGGGAAGATTTTATTCCAGCTAAGGAGGGTACATTAATTGGTAGTTTAACTTTTTTAAAAGATTGGATTGTAAGATCTGAGGTCTCTGACGCTTTAGCAAAAATTTATGTAAGAAATATAAAAACAAATAAAGAGGAAGAATTAAAGATAACTGAAGAAAAAGTTATTAGTCCAGGAATCAGTTTAAAACAAAAAAATAAAGATACAGATATTATCAGGATAGGTTATGATTCACCTAAAACACCTTCTAGAACGTTTGAATATAATATTAAGACAAAAGAAAAAAAATTAGTAAAAGAACAAATTATTCCTTCAGGGCATAACAGAGATGATTACATAGTCGAAAGACTTAATTGCGAAAGTCATGATGGGCGGCAGATTCCAATGACTATTACTTACCATAAAAATACTAAGATAGATGGGAATGCTCATGTATTACTATATGGGTATGGCAGCTATGGAATGAGTATGGGGCCATCTTTTTCTTCCACAAGATTAAGTTTAATCAATAGAAATATAATTTGGGTTACTTGCCACATAAGAGGTGGGATGGAAAGAGGTATGCGATGGTGGAAAGAAGGTAAAATGCTAAATAAAAAAAACACCTTTAATGACTTTATAAGTTGTGCAAAATTTCTTATTGAAAAAAAATACACAAGTAAAAAGAAAATAATTGCATTTGGTGGAAGTGCAGGTGGCTTACTTTTAGGTTCAACGATAAATCAAATTCCTAATTTATTATTAGGAGCCATTATGGCTGTACCATTTGTAGACAATTTAACCACAAATATGGATCACTCGCTACCTCTTACAAAAGGAGAACTCTTAGAATTTGGTGATGCAAAAAATAATAAAGAACATTTTAAATATATTCGTTCTTATGCGCCTTATGATAATCTTGAAAAAAAAGATTACCCTCATATTTTAATAACAACCTCACTTTCCGACTCTAGAGTCTTATTTGATGAGCCAACTAAATATTGTGCAAAACTTAGAGATTTAAAAACAGATAGTAATTTACTACTTTTAAAATGTGAAATGGATGCTGGTCATGGAGGAAAATCTGGTAGAACGGCTGCAATAGAAGAAATAGCTTTTGATTATGCTTTTGCTTTAAAAATTGCAAATACTTAGATACTAAATATTATCGAAAAAAAATACTGCTAGATTAATTCCTGTAAGATCGAAATAAGTTTTTAGTCCTGTAGGACTAGTTACGTTTACGTCTCCTATTAATTTTCCTTTAATAAAATCTATACCCGCAAAATATATTTTTTTTCTTTTAAGTTCATTAGCAACAATTTTACTCACTTTTAATTCTTGATTAGTTATTAAGATTTTTTTAGCAGAGGCTCCCTTGCTCATATTAGATAAAATACTTCCTTTTTTTGGTAATCTTGAGATTGCTCCTTTAACTTTGCCATTAATGATAAAAACTCTTTTATCTCCTTTAGATATCTGGGGAATAAATTTTTGAAACATTAAATGATGATATTTTTTTATGTACCTTTTTACTTGTTCTTTATTGAACTTGTTTAATAATTTGACGTCATTACCACTAAAACCTTCAATTGGCTTAATAACTACTTTTTTATTTTTTTTAAAAAATTTCTTAATTTCCACTATATTTTCGCTGATCAAGGTGGGAGGCATAAACTTATTTAAACGAAGTGAAAAAAGTTTCTCCGGAACTTCCCTCAAGGCCTTAGGATCATTAATAATTTTTATTTTCTTAGAAATGCTTTCTAGTATAAATGTGGTATTTATATACTGTTGATTGAATGGAGGTTCATTTCTAATCAATATTAACTTTGCTTTTATTAGATTTAAAGTAATCCTCTTAAATATTTTAACTGGTTTTTTTAAATTATTCTGAAATTTTATCTTTTTACATCTAGCAATAACTTTATTATTTACAAAACTTAGGTCTTTGGGTTCATAATAGTAAATATCATAATTTCTTTTTTGAGCTTCTAAACCCAGAAAAAAAGAGGTGTCTGTACTAAAATTTATTTTTTTTAAGCTAGAACCCTGAATAGCTAAAATTTTCTTTTTCATTATTAAAAAAATCTAAGTTTTTTGTTTTGCTGTATTGTTCAAGCAATAATTGTGCTCTGTTCTTTTTATTATCTATTACGTTTTGAACATGTTTTAAATAAACTGTCTCGTCGTTACCTTTAGAGTTTATTTGTTTTCTTTTTATTAAACCCTTTTTTGCTAGTTCTAAAAATACTATACCCCATTCATATAATTTTTTTCCTTCTAGTTCTGTCTCAAGTCCTTTTTGGGGAGACTCTAGATAAGCGTTCATAACATTTTCCTTTTTCCATTTCATCGTAATTTCATATGCTTCATCAAGTGAATTGTAGAATAAACCAGTAAAAAAAGCTGGACCATCACATAAACATTGCCAATCACATGCATCGAGTGAACGGACCTCAATGTACTGTTTTAATCTAACTTCTGTAAAAATTGTTGCAAGATGTGTTTCAAAATCTTTTAAATTAGCTTCATCCTTAAGGTTAGAAAATTTTCCTAAAATAAAATCCTTAAAAGATTGACCATTAGGTTCTACATATTTATCTCTTATGGCAAAAAGTATTGGGTATTCAATTATATGATCAAAGTATTTTTCAAATGTCATTTTTTCGAAAGCTATCGGCATTATCCCACCTCGAGAAGTATTTTGCCAAACTTTATTTCTGTAAGAGTAATATCCTATTGGCTTGCCCGACTCGAAAGGTGAATTCGAATATAATGCTATTGTAAGCGGTGTTAAATAATTTCCTAATCTAAATATTTTCTCAAAATTACTTTCCGATGTATAGTCATAATTTATTTGAATACCACATGTACGGTACATCATCTCTAAACTTTGCTTTCCTTCTTTGGGCATTTCTCTCGTCATAATTTTATATCTTGTTTTTGGACTTTGAGGTATATCGTCTAAATTATTAAAAGGATCAAACCCAATAGAAACTGTGTTTATATTAAGACCTTTACTCGCGCTCTCTATTTCTTTTAAAAATTTAGAACTTTCACTACAGACTTGATGAATATTTTCTAATGGAGCTCCGGATAGTTCACATTGAAGTCCTGGCTCGGTAGTAATTTTTTGATTATTTCTTTTCATTCCAATAATATTTTCTTTTTCAAAGAGCGGTTGCCAACCATTGATTTTTAAATTTACAAAAAGCTTTTTCAATAATTGATATGAAATTCTTTTTTTATTTTGACCTTCGAATAAAAATCTTTCATGTTCAACTCCAATTTTTAATTGTGTTTGATCTTTTATACCTTTTGTGAAATACTCAATAAATTTAGATTTATTTTTAATATCCATACTTTAAAAACAGTTTTTGCTGCTAAAGCCTATTACTATGTTTTTAGAGTTTATTTCAAATTTTCTTTCACATTTAATTTTATATTTTTCATTTATATAAATGTAATTTCTATTTCTTGTTTTTAAAAACTCAACTTTATCTGGCTGCCCAAAAAATATCTTAAGATCATTCTCTGATTTATTTAACCACTGACTTAATTCTTTTTTCTCTAGTTCAGTTGTTTTATCAATTTTAGTGGTTACTGTTTGACAGGCATTTAAGGCTAGGAAAGCTAAAATTAAAAAAAGCTGTGCATTTTTATTTTTCATATATTTTAAATCATTTTACACAGAAAACTTATAAACAGAAATATTGAGCGTAGGTTGTAATTTGAAAAAAAGGATAAATTTAATAAGATTTCTTATCCAATATGGGTTAATTAACATTAACGGAAGGTTTTACAATGTTAAATAAATATTTTGAATATAGAAAACACAAAACAAATTTTAAAACTGAAGTAATTGCCGGTGTAACGACTTTTCTTACAATGGCTTATATAATGTTTTTAAATCCCTTTATTCTTTCTGGTGAATTTGCTGGCACAGAAAAAGGTTTTTTTGACTTTGGAGCAGTGTTTACTGCAACAATTTTAGCAACGGCTGTGGCTTGCTTTATAATGGCATTCCATGGGAAAACTTGGCCAATAGGATTAGCTCCTGGTATGGGTATTAATGCCTTTGTTGCTTATGGTGTAGTAGCGGGCATGGGGTACACTCCTCAAGCAGCATTGGGCGCTGTACTTGTAGCTGGTGTAATCTTTTTAGCTATTTCTTTAACACCTTTAAGAGCTTGGTTAATTAACTCTATACCTCGAAGTCTTAAACTTGGTATTGGTGCAGGTATAGGATTATTTTTAGCTATTATTGGTTTAGAAATAATGGGTGTAGTAGGAGATCATCCGGTTACACTTGTAACTATCGGAGATATTAAAAATCCTTTAGTGATTTTAGCATGCCTAGCTTTTGTTTTCATGGTTGTTTTAGAAAAAATGAAAATAAGAGGAAACATTATCATTGGAATTTTACTTTTTAGTATTATTGCATGGACAACTGGTTTAGCTAAATTTAATGGTGTCGTTGGATCAATTCCTCCAATGACATACTTATTTGAGTTTGATCTTAAAGCTGCGCTTACCGCCGGTATGGCTTCTATTGTCTTTACTTTATTATTTATAGACTTTTTTGATACAGCTGGAACATTAACTTCTGTAGCTAATGTTGCTGGAAAAGTAGATAAAAAAGGTAAAGTCCAAGATATAGATAAAGCAATGTTGTCTGACAGTGTCGGTACAGTTGCTGGAGCAATGATGGGAACTACAACAGTTACAAGTTATGTAGAGTCTGGCTCAGGTGTTAAAGCTGGTGGAAGAACTGGAATGACTTCTTTAGTCATTGGTGTTTTGTTCTTGGCTTGTTTATTCTTAGCACCTCTAGCAACAAGCCTACCTAAAGAAATTGATGGAGCTGCTTTACTATACGTTGCAATTTTATTCGTGAGAAATATTACGGATATCGATTGGGATGATATAGCGGAGTCTGGTCCTGCTGTTCTTGCTATGATTGTCATGCCAATGACATACAGTATTAGTAACGGTATTGCTTTAGCATTTATTGCTTATGCTTTGATTAAACTTTTTACTGGTAAGTTTTCAAAAACTTCTCCGGCAATTTGGGTGATTGCAGTATTAAGTGTTTTAAGTTTTTACATAGCTTAAAAATACTAGGGCCAGTTAATACTGGCCCTTTAACTTCCTTGATGTTTTTTAATTAAATCCTCAATTCTGACTTCTTCATAGTTCTCAAAAGGCTGAACAATCCATGGATTGCTATTTAATTTTTGCGCACAATAATCTGGTTCAAATGTTGAGTCTTTTTTCTTCCAAAGCACCGCTGTCTTAATATTTTTTATATTTCCTTGTAAGGGTGGATATTTTTTTAACCAATCTATACTCTTATTAAGTGTTACCCCAGTATCAGACAAATCATCACACAATAGAAGGTTTCCTTTCATCTCCTGAACTGTTGAACTCATTTCTCTTGAAAATACAAGTTCTCCCTGCTGGTCCTCTGTTCCTTCTCCAGAGTAGGACTCAACTGCTAAATACGCGCATTTAAGTTTAAAAACTCTACTCAATACATCAATAATTGGAGCTCCACCGCGCATAATGCCAATTAACATATCAGGCCTAAATCCACTTTTAAAAATTTGAACTGCCAATTTTTCTACGATTAGATTATACTGTTTCCAATCAACAATAAGTTTATCTGCCATGAAAAAAATTAGTTTATTTTTAAGGGGTTGTAAATGAAAGGTTATGTAGTTTGTGTTTATAAGAGCATTAGAAGCGAGGAAAAGTTAAAAGAATATGCTTTAAAAGCAAAGTCAGCTGTTGAAAAGTATAAAGGAAAATTTCTAATTAGAGGCGGTAAAGCAACTATAAATGAGGGTGAAGACTCACCAAGAACTGTGGTCATAGAGTTTACATCTTATGCTGAAGCAAACTTTTTTTATAATTCTAAAGAATACCAAGAGGCTCACAAAATTTTGAAAGGTCATATTACTAGACATCATCAAACAATAGAAGGTTGTCTATAATTTAATAATATTTAAATTAATGATAAACTTAAAAAGATTATTGAAAGAAAAATATTTTATTAAAATTAAAGATTATGATGACCTTTCTTTAATTGATTTTAGTGATAACAAAGTAAACTACAGTGAAAATTTTTTTGAAGAATATAAAAGATATCCTAAATTACAATTAGACTCATTTAATAAGTTAGACTTAAATGAAGTGAAGTTTTACGATAATTCTCTTTGGAGCAAAGAAGAATTAAATAATAAAGATATTTTAGAAATTGGATCAGGTGCAGGAAAGTTTACCGAAATTTTACTTAAGACAAATTGTAATCTCATAACAGCTGATATAAATGATTCGATAAAAATTAATTATGAAAATAATTTTAAAAATAATAGTTTAAATAAAGTTTGCTTCATTAAAAATAATGTTAATGAAATAATTTTTAAAGAAAAGACTTTTGATTTTATTATTTTATATGGTGTTTTGCAAAATGCAAATAATCAAGAAGGTATAATTAAAGATTGCATCTCTCTTTTAAAAAAAGGAGGAAAGCTAACATTAGATGTTACTAGAGCAAGCAATTTACATTTTCACTTGCTTAACCCAAAATATTTTTGGAGAATTTTTTTTACAAAAATGAGTTCAAGTAAGATATTTAAAATAGTTAACTTTTTAGTTCCAAAGTTTATACCTGTTGATACTTACCTAAAAAAAAACCTTGGTTTTTTAGGTAGGATTATTTCAAAGATTTTTTTTCCATTTCCTTTAATAAATTATTTTTTTTTACCTTTAAAAAAAGAAATTAAGTTAAAAATGTCTGTTTTAGATACTTTCGATGCGTTAGCATCACAGTATGATAAACCTTTAACTAAAATGACTTTAAAAAAAATTATTAAAAATGTTGAAATTGAGCTTGGGTTAAATTTAGAAAAAATTAATATAACCGAAAAAAAAGGGCTTATTATAGTTAATATTATTTCTTAGTATTGTATAGGCTCATTATCGATAGATCTCCATAAATACCAGGTTGCTACAGAACAGTAGGGAGTGAATTTTTTATATAGTTTGTCCAAAAATTTTTTTGGAGGAAAATATTCTGTATTATAATTATTTGAAACTGCCCTAAGGAGACCGATATCTTGTAGGGGCCAAATATTAGATCGATTAAAAGTAAAAAGTAAAATCATTTCAGCAGACCACTTACCTATTTGTCTTAATTCTGATAAATATTCTATAGCTTCTTCATCAGTCATTTTTTTAATAAGATTTGGTTTAAAAGTTTTATTAAGAGTTTTTTTAGCTAAGTCTTGAATACCTTTTACTTTTTGTCGACTTAAGCCGCAGCTTTTTAAACTACTAAAATTTAGTTTATTTACTGTTTTTGCATTAATTGTATTTTTACATTTTTTCTTAAACTTTAAAAATACTGAATTAGCTGCAGCTACACTGATTTGTTGACCTATAATACTTTTGCAAAGAGAAAAAAAAACATCGTTACGAGTAGCAAGACTGCCATCTTTATAGTTATTAATAAGTTTTTTCATTACCTTATCTCTCTTAGATAAAGTTCGTTTAGCTTTAATCCAGTATTTTGGAGCTTTACTCATGTTCTAGGGGCTATAATTTGTTTTTTTAATTTATTCTCTCTAATAAAAATAATTAATGAACTAATAATCACAAGACCTGCTCCCAATAAGGTTAATATTTTTGGAACCTCACTCCATATTAAAAATCCAAAAATTATAGCAAAAACTAAACTTAAATATTTAATCGGCGTTACTAAAGACGCCTCGGCTAATCGATAGCTTTGCGTTAGTAACAAGTTAGCTACACTGCCACATAAACCAAGTATAAAAAATAATAAAAAATCAAATGGCGTTGGCATAATCCAATCATTAAAAAAAAATGTGATTAAACCTAGTATTGCGCACAAAGTGGTAAAATAAAATGCTATTGTATAGTTCGGTTCTGTTTTCGACAAAGATCTTACACTGATTGCTACGCAAGCGAAAAATATACAAAAAATAAATGGTGTTACATAATAATAATTTAAATCTGTAAAAGCAGGTTGAACAATTAATAACATTCCCATAAATCCCAGAAAAACTGCAAACCACCTTTTCAAACCTACTTTTTCAGATAAAAAAATTATTGATGCAATGGTTACGAAGATAGGTCCACCAAAAGTCAAAGACACAACATCGGCTAATGGTAACTCTCTTAATCCAAAAAATAAAGCAATGATTGCTAATGCACCGCAAATTGCTCTAAATGCATGAAGGCCTGGACGGGATGTTTTATAGAAAGAAAAAATTTTATCTTTAGGAATAATAAAAAAGATTGGAATAAAGCCAATAAAGAACCTTAAAAATAGAACTTGTCCAATAGGGTAGTAGTCTAACCATTTTACGCAAATATCCATAATAGAGAAGCAAATTACACTTCCCACCATGTACAATACGCCTATTTGATTTTGAGTTAACAATTTTATATCCTTTGTTTTTATCATAAATAACTTATGCAGAAATGTACACTAGCTCTTGGCTGTTTTTGGAAACCCGAAGAAACCTTTAAAAATAAACAAGGAATATTAGCAACCGAAGTTGGTTATGCTGGTGGTTTAAATGAAAAAGTGACCTACAAAGAAGTTTGTAGTGGCAATACAAAACATGCAGAAGTTGTAAGACTAACATTTGATGAAACTATTATTTCATTTAAAAAAATTTTAGATTTATTTTTTAAAATGCATGATCCCACTCAAAAAGATATGCAATTTCCTGATGTTGGAACTCAATATAGAAGTGAAATTTTTTATGAGTCAGAACAACAAAAACAAGATGCTTCAGAAATTTTAAAAAAGTTAAATATAGAATTAGATGGCAAAATACAAACAAATATTTCAAAAATAAAAAACTATTGTAAAGCTGAAGAGTATCATCAAAAATATATTGAAAAAAAAAGATAATGAACCAATTAGTTTCTACAAAATGGTTAGAGAAAAATATTCAAATTGTTAAAATTCTGGATGCAAGTTGGCATTTACCTAATAGTAAAAGGAATGCTTTCGAGGAGTATAAATTAAATCATATTACTAATTCTTCTTTTTTCGATATAGATAAAAATTCAAATAAAAAAACAAACCTACCTCATATGCTTCCATCAAAAGAAGATTGGGAGAAAATTGTATCAAACTTAGGTATTAATAATTCAGATCATATTATTATATATGACAATTCAGATGTGTTTAGCTCTTGTCGTATATGGTATAATTTTTTATATTTTGGTCACGATCCAAATCTTGTATCCGTGATGGATGGAGATTTAAAAAAGTGGTTAAATGAAAAACGATCGATTTCAAGCGAGATTAACAAAAACAAAATCTCTATATACTCAGCACATGAAAATCACTCACTTGTTATAAATAAAGATAAAATTAATGAAAACATATTAATAAAAAAATATCAATTAATTGATGCGAGAAGCGAGCAAAGGTTTTTAGGATTGCAGCAAGAACCTCGTAAAGAACTTAGAAGTGGCAATATAAAAGGATCTATTAATTTACCTTTTCAAAAATTAATTAACGAGAAAGATAGAACTTTTAAAAAAAAGGGAGAATTAATAAATATTTTTAAAGATAATCAAATTTTAATCGATAAAGAAATGGCTTTTACTTGTGGTTCAGGTGTAACAGCGTGTATTTTAGGTCTAGCTAATTCTATTATAAGTGGTAAAAAACCAATTATCTACGACGGTTCTTGGGCCGAATACGGTTTAAATTAAAAATATGAAAACTTCTACTAAAATAAAAACTTTTTTAATAATTTTCTTTATAGCTATTTTTGTAATCATAGCAGCTAGACATTTTATTGGACTTCACTTTAAAAAAAAATTTAGCGTGAGACCTGCGCCAGGTGTCATTGTCAGTAAAGTTGAAAAATCTCTTTTTTATAAAAGTATTGAAACTTTTGGAACAGCCATTGCACAAAACTCAAAAAATTATCGAGTGCAAGCGAGTGAAATAGCTGGAAAACTAAAGATAGATAATAGATTTGTAAAAAAAGGTGAAACTATTTTAACCTTAAAAGATGGGAAAAGTATAATTGCTGACTTTGCTGGAAAACTGGGAAAAAGGGAAATAGCCCAAGGAGTATTGGGTTCTGAGAGTTTGATTGTTACTTTAGATGATCTTAAAAAAATTATTATAGATATAAAGGTACCTGAAAACTACGTTGGTATTTTAAAAGTTGGATTAAAAGCTGAAGTTATAAGCTCTGCTTATAAAAAAATTTATAAAGGAAATATTGAAACAATAAGTTCACGTATAGACCCTTCTACAAGATCAATTCTATCTAGGATAATCGTTAATAACTCAAATTTTGAAATAATTCCTGGACAATTAATGACTGTCAAGATTATTTATGATGAGATTAATCAGATAGGTGTTCCTGAAAGTGCTGTTACTATTCAAGGAAATACAGCTTTTGTTTACACGGTAACCGAAAATGTTGCAAAAAAACAAAATATAAAAATCGGTAAAAGAAATTTTGGAAAAACTTCTGTTCTTTCTGGATTAAATGAAGGAGATATAGTTATTGCTGAAGGAGTCTCCAAAGTGAGAGATAAAGCTAAAGTTAAAATTGTTACACCAGTAAAATAAATGTTTCTAACTGAACTTTCTATCAAAAGACCTGTAGTAGCCTCTGTGATGAGTTTGGTTCTCGTTATTTTTGGTCTAGTAACATTTCAAGAAATTCCAACAGACGAATTACCCGATCTGCAGCCGCCAGTCGTAACTATTCAAACAGAATATAAAGGTGCTTCAGCTGAAATAGTTGATACCCAAATTACTCAAAAGATCGAAGATTTTGTCGGAGGTACTCCTGGTTTAGAAACAATAGACTCTTTTAGTGAAGATGAAAGTTCTAGAATAACTTTAACATTTGAAACAGATCTTGATTTAGATGATGTAACTAACGACGTTAGAAGTTCAGTTTCCAGAGTTTTAGACAATTTACCAGATGGAGCTGAACAACCAGAAATATTTAAACAAAATGCTGGTATGAGAACAACAATGTGGCTGTCTTTCAATTCTGAAACGATGACAGATTTAGAATTAACTGATTACGCAGATCGATATTTAACTGATGCTTTCTCTACCGTTAATGGAGTAGGAAGAGTTCGTTTAGGTGGTCAAAGGGAGCTATCATTAAGAGTTTGGCTGGATCCATTAGCACTTGCAGCGAGAAATCTAACTACTCAGGAAGTTGAATCTGTTTTAAGAAAAGAAAATGTAGAATTTCCAGCAGGAAGAATAGAATCCAAAGATATTGATTTAACAATTAAACTAGACAAAGCTTATAATAATTTAGAAAACTACAAAGACCTTCCTCTAAAAAGATCAAAAGATGGTTCAATTATAACCTTATCAGATGTGGCTAGAGTAGAGTTAGGAGCTAAGTCAACAAGAACTTTATTTAAAGGAGACGGTAAGCAAGTAGTAGGTATAGGCATTTACCAACAGTCAGACGCTAATACAATTAAAGTTGCCAATGGAGTTAAAGAGAAAATCAAAGAACTAAAACAAAGTCTACCTCCTAGCACTACATTAGAGGTATCTTTTGATAGAAGTAATTATATTAAAGCTGCAATCAAGGAGGTTTATAAAACACTCTTTATTGCATTGGTTTTAGTAACAATAATTATTTATCTATTTCTTGGAAATATTCGAGCCTTAATAGTTCCTTTAGTGGCATTACCAGTATCATTAATTTCAACTTTTTTAGCAATCTATATTTTTGATTTTTCCATAAACCTTTTCACTTTAATGGCTTTAGTTCTAGCTATCGGAATTGTTGTAGATGATGCGATTGTTATGTTAGAAAATATAGTCAGAAGAATAGAGCTTGGAGACACTCCTTTGGTCGCAGCATATAAAGGAGCTAAACAAGTTTCATTTGCAATTATAGCTACTACCGTTGTTCTTGTAGCGGTATTTGTACCACTAATTTTTATTAAGGGTATTACTGGAATATTGTTCACACAAACTGCAATCACGCTAGCCTCTGCTGTTATCATCTCAAGTTTTGTAGCCTTATCTTTAAGTCCAATGTTAGCTAGTAAATTTTTAAAACAAAATATGAATAAATCAAAATTAGTTTTGAAATTTGAAAAA
>Ga0209335_10003896_pt1 | contig 14555 bp, 16 predicted proteins | sample COG_09_FD_184753 | JGI IMG/M metagenome (GOLD analysis project Ga0209335, IMG submission 184753) | Pelagic Microbial community sample from North Sea - COGITO 998_met_09 (SPAdes) (version 2) | ecosystem: Environmental > Aquatic > Marine > Neritic zone/Coastal water | place: Helgoland, sampling...
AATAATTTCACTAAGCGCAAGACGAAGAGATATAAATAAAAAACATATTTTACTACAAGATTTTAAACAAATTATTCAAAAAAAAAAAAATTGCAATGTTGGTTTGATGTTTGGACCAGAAGCATCAGGTTTATCTAACAAGGATTTATCATATTCAAATTTTATATTACAAATTCCTACTTCACCTAAATTTAAATCTTTAAATTTATCTCATTCTTTAACTATTGTTTGTTATGAAATATTTAAAACTATAAGTAAAAAAAAAATAAAAAAGTTTAGTACAAATTTAAAAATATCTTCTAAATCAAAAATTTATTCTGTTGTTAGTCACTTAATAAATCTTCTCGAAAAAAAAGACTTTTTTATCCCTTTTGAAAAGAAACAATCGATGATGCTGAATATTAATAATTTAATCTACAGACTAGAACCGAATGACAAAGAATTGAGGATTTTAGCTAGTATTATCAGTTCATTAAGTAAAAAATAACGTTAAAGCTTAATTGACAAATTAACTCTAAAGCTTATAAACACTCATTTATCAAATATGACAAAAAGACTAAAATCTAAACATAAAGTTGATCGAAGGCTTAAAGCAAATATATGGGGTAGACCAAAAAGCCCATTTAATTCCAGAGCTTACCCTCCGGGTCAACATGGCCAAAATAAAAAAGGCAAACCCACAGACTACGGGATTCAATTACAAGCTAAACAAAAATTAAAAGCCTATTATGGAAACATTAATGAGAGACAATTTAGAAATATTTATAGAAAAGCACTTTCAAAAAGAGGCGATACTACAGAGAATTTAATTGCTTTACTTGAAAGTAGACTTGATACTGTAATCTACAGAGCTAAATTTGCTCCAACAGTTTTTTCTGCTCGTCAAATGATTAATCATGGACATATCACAGTTAATAAAAAAAGAGTCAACATTTCAAGCTATATAGTTAAAAGTTCAGATTTAATAGAAATCAGAGAAAAATCAAAAAAGCTAACAGTGATAGATGGTTCGTTGCAAAGTAAAGAAAGAGAAGTCCCAGAATACATTCTACTCGATGATAAAAATAAAACTGCAAAATTAGTAAGAGTACCTAAATTTTCAGAAGTACCTTTTCCAGTAATAATGGAACCTAGTTTAGTAATTGAATATTACTCTAGATAAATCTCCTAATTAAACACTTTAATTAATTATAAAAAAAGATTTTTTTTATCATGATTATGTTATTTATATCTTAATGATATTAAAAAAAAAATTAACTTTAATATTTTTTTTATTTTTTTATTTTTTTGTCGGATCTACAAACTCCATAAATTCAGGAATTTCATTTGATGAAAATTATGAAGAATTAAATTGGAATTTCAATATAAAAGTAATCCAAGAAATTTCCAACACAAGATTTGGAAAAAAAGAATTTAATAGATTAAAATTTGATAAAGAGGTTAAGCGTTTTGTTGGTTATGGGATAGGATTTCAGTTAATTTCACAACCAATTCAATTCATATTAAAAGACTTCCTTAAAAATAATAAAAATTTAGATCTTTATGGTGCAAAATTATTATCTAAGCATTTTGTAGTTTTTCTATTTTTTTTTATATCAGGAATAATTTTCTATCTTATTTTAAGAAAACTAATTGATAATGAAAATTTTTGTATTTTAGGTTGCGCATTATATCTAACCTATCCTTATTTATTTGGACAAGCTATGTTCAGTCCAAAAGATGTGCCGTTCATGTCAGTGTGGTTAGTATGTACTTACATAAGCTTTAATCTTTTTGAAAAACTATCAGACAATCAAAAATTAAGTCTTAAAAGTATATTTTTTTTATCAATCATGACTTCATATTTATTATCAATCAGAATTTCTGGTTTACTTATCTTTATACAGTATAGCATATCTTTATTAATTTTTTTAAGTGTATTTAAAATTAATTTTTTATTATTTTTAGAAAAGTTTTTTAAAGAGATTATTCTTTTTATTTTTTTTACAATTTTATTTTTATTTATATTTTATCCAATCTTTTGGATTGATCCTTCATTATTGATTGAAACTTTCAAAATAAATATTAGTCATTTTAACAACGTTGGAACCAACACATTAGGTGAAACTATGTACTCTAAAAACTTACCAGTAACGTATTTGCCAATATGGTTTTTAGTAAAAGTTCCACTTATTATTTTGATTGGGTTAATAACTATACCTTTTGTAGAAAATAAAATTTTTATAAATAAAAAAAAATCTATTTATTATGGAAGCGTTTTATTAACGATATTAATAATTCCACTAATTCTTATCTTAAAAAAAGTTCACTTATATGATGAAATAAGACAAGTAATGTTTTTATTACCTTTAATTTTGATAGCAGGTTTAGTTTCCTTATTTATTTTTTCTAAATATCTTTATTATTTACTTGGTGTTTTAAGTCTTTCTTTATTTATTTTTGAAAATATTAAAATCAATCCATACCAATATGTTTGGTTTAACATACCAGCGAGATATGTTGATTTGACTAAAAATTTTGAACTAGAATACCAAGGTATCAGCGGAAGAGAAGTTGCCAATTATTTAAAAACGAACATCAATCAAGAAACATGTATCTTAGCTAATCCGTTGCACAGTGTTCGACATTTTTTAAATGATACTAATTTTAGCTGTTTCGATGCTTGGCAAAAAATAGATACAAACTATAAACGACCTTTCCTTGCTGTTCAAAATGTCAGGAATCTAAAAAAAAGCACTCCCTATAAATGCTTCTCTATGTATGAAGCAAGTTTTAAACTGCTGTTTCAAAAAAAAAAGATTATTACAGCAAAACTTCTAGAGTGTAGATAGATTTAATTTAAAGGTTTTCTGTAAAAATATGGCTTATGTTAGATTTACTAGACCATTTTTTTTTATAATTAAGATTTTTTAAAAAATTATAAATTTTTGAATTTTCTATATTTGTATTGTCTATTTCAACACAAATGACTTTTGGTTTGTAAATATTAAAATTCAGTGATGTTAATGCTTCAAAATCAGCACCTTCTATATCAATATTTAAAAAATCAATTTTTTTATTTCTAAATTTTGTATTTTCTATAATTGTATTTAATGTATAGCAATTAATATTTTTTTCTTTAATAGGCCCTTGCATTCTTTTTAACGAAACATCTTTTTTGACAGTGGTTAATTGGCTTATTTTTTTTTGGTAATAGAATTTTACTTTTCCATTAGTATTTGAAACAGCAGCATTAATATTTATATCATCAGGCCTTAAATAATTAAATAAATCAATTGAATACTCACTCAAATCAATATTGATACCTCTCCATCCTTTATTATGTAATAAAAATGTATTACTCAAATGAATAGGGTGATAACATCCAGCGTCTACATAAAAACCATCTTTGGTATTTTTTAAATAGTTAAGAATAATTAAATCCTCTTTTTCCATTGAGTATGATTTTTTTTTTATAGGATATCTATATTTTATGTAGATGTTATGAAATAATTTTATTTTGTGAAAAAATTGTTTTATAAATTTACTCAACGTTTTTTAATTCACTCTTTATTTTGTTAATAAATTTATTAATTAACACTCTTTCATCCTGCTTAAGGTAATTCTCTTTTTCTACAGCTTTTTTCATTTCATTCTTAATACTAACAACCATTCCTTTTCTACCTTCTTTTGTTAATAATATATTAGTTTGCGCAGTAATTTTATCTAAAGTTTTACCAATCGTAAATTCGAATACTACTATAAGCGCAATGACAGCTATAATTGTTTTGTAAATATAACTTCTCATTTTAATTTTCTAAAATATTTTTATTTATTAAAATTTTTTTTAAATCACCTTTTTCAAAAAGTTCTTTTACTATATCACACCCGCCAATAAATTCTTTTTTTACATAAAGTTGAGGTATAGTCGGCCAATCACTATATTTTTTTATACCTTCTCTCAATTGCTCATCCTCTAAAACATTTATACTTTTAAAGTTAACATTTAGATGCTTAAGAACATTAGATACAGCCATTGAGAAACCGCATTGAGGAGCGTCAGGTGTTCCTTTCATGAATAAGCATACGTCGTTATCACTAATTAAACTCTCAATTTTTTTAAGTGTATCCATTATTTTCCTTCAGTAGTTATTGATAAAGCATGTAATTCATTACCCATTTTACCTTTTAAAGATTTGTAAACAAGTTTATGTTGTTCAATCTTACTTAAATTATTAAACAAAGAAGATCTAATTGTAGCTGCATAATGATTGCTATCACCCATTAAATCTTTAATTTCTATTGAGGCATCTGGAATTAACTCTTTAATTAGTTTTGTTATTTCATCAACAGGCAAAGGCATTAGTAATTCTTATACCATTCGTTGTTAATTTTAAATAAATCATTTGTGCTAATTTTTAATTCCTTTTCGATTTCAAAGAATTCTTTTTGAGTTAAACCGATATTTTCATAATAAGTATTGTTTTCTTTTAAAATTTTTTCGATTTTCCCTAAGTTATTTGTCTCAATTTCAACAATATACCTTGCTTGATCTTCTCCAAAAAAATATTCATACAGATTTGTTAATTTTTTAGGTTTAAATATTTTTATTCCATATTCAGATCCAATTGACATTTCAGATAAGGCAGTAATTAAACCTCCGTTTGAAACATCATGAGATGATAGTATTAATTTTTTATCTATTAATTTTAATAAAGTTTCACCATTATTTTTTTCATTTAAAAGATTTACTTCTGGGGGCATACCTTCATTTATTGAATAATTTTCCTTTAAAAAACAACTTTGTTCCAGGTGTCCAAAAGTTTTTCCTATTAGTATTACAGTACTGTTGTTTTTTTTAAAATTATGATTAAGAGGTTTTGATAATTTTTTTATTAAACCCACACCACCAATTACTGGTGTAGGGTAGATATTTTTTTTATTAGTACCATTATAAAAAGATACATTACCTGAAACAACAGGGTAATTTAAAAATTCACAAGCTTCTTTAATACCCTCTAAACATTCAGCAAATTCTCCCATAATTTCTTTATTTTCTGGATTACCAAAATTTAAGCAATTTGTTATTGCTAAAGGCTTAGCACCAACTGTAATTAAATTTCTCCAATTTTCACAAACAATTTGTTTACCGCCTACTAGTGGATAAGCCTTACAATAATTTGCAGAAGAATCAACTGATACAGCAATTGCTTTGTCTTTGTTATGAATCCTAATTATTGAAGCATCTGACCCAGATTTTTGAACAGTATCACACATAACATTTTGATCATACTGATTAGTAATCCAACTTTTATTAGAATGATTAGGACTTGATAAAATTTTAATTAATGCATCTTCAATCTTTATCTTTTTAAGTTTTTTTAAATCAATTCTAGTTTTTTGAATTTTTTTCTTAACCCATTTCCTGTTATAAAGTGGTGCATTTGATGCCAAAGCATCAATAGGAATTTCACCTTCAATTCTATTATTAAATTTTAAAGTAAGTTTATTAGTATTAGTGGTTTTTCCAATCACAACAAAATCTAAATCCCATTTATCAAATATTTTCTTCGCATTTTTTTCTTTTCCATCCTCTAATATAATAAGCATTCTTTCTTGACTTTCAGATAGCATTATTTCATAGGGTGTCATATTTTCCTCTCTACAAGGAACTTTATCTAAATCAAGTTCTATCCCAAGGGCTCCTTTAGAAGCCATTTCAACACTTGAAGATGTTAGACCAGCAGCACCCATATCTTGAATAGATATAATTGAATTATCTTTCATTAATTCCAAACAGGCTTCCATTAATAGTTTCTCAGTAAAAGGATCTCCAACTTGAACAGTCGGTTTTTTTTCTTCAGAATTTTCATCAAATTCTGCAGAAGCCATCGATGCTCCATGGATTCCATCTCGACCAGTCTTCGACCCTACATAAACTACAGATTTATTTAAGCCTTTTGCCTTAGAGTAAAAAATTTTGTCTTTTTTGGCATGACCGACTGCCATTGCATTAACCAAAATATTCTCGTTATAGGTATCATTAAATTTAGTTTCCCCTGCAACTGTAGGAATACCTATACAATTTCCGTAACCACCAATTCCAGATACAACACCATTTAACAAGCTTTTAGTTTTAGGGTGTTCTGGTGCACCAAAATGAATTGAGTTTAATAAAGCAATTGGTCTAGCACCCATAGTGAAAACATCCCTTAATATTCCTCCCACACCAGTTGCAGCACCTTGATACGGCTCTATATAAGAGGGATGGTTGTGACTTTCTATTTTGAAAATTATTGCATCATTATCACCAATATCAATCACACCTGCATTTTCCCCTGGTCCTTGAATTACTTGTTTTCCTTTAGTGGGTAATTTTTTTAAGTGTACTCTAGAAGATTTGTAAGAACAGTGTTCATTCCACATTGCTGAAAAAATTCCAAGTTCTAAAAAGTTAGGTTCTCTTTCTAAAAGTTTTTTAATATTTTCGTATTCCTCGAGCTTTAATCCATGTTTTTCAACTATTTGAGCAGTGATTTTCATTTAATTAAGCAAGCTTGAAAATAGATTAATCCCATCTTTATTTGATATAATATCATCAATCATTCTTTCTGGGTGAGGCATCATTCCTAAGATATTTTTTTTTAAATTCAAAATTCCTGCAATATTTTCCAAAGATCCATTAGGATTTGTGCCATTGTTTATATTTCCTTTTTCATCACAATATTTAAAAGCAATTAAGCCTTCTTTATTTAGTTCATCTAAATGTTTGGGGTCTGTAAAATAGTTTCCTTCGTTATGTGCAATATTAATTTTTAATAATTGGTTATTTTTATATTTATTGGAAAACTTTGTGTTGTTGTTCATTACTTTAATATGAACGTCTTTATTAATAAATTTTAAGTTTTTATTTCTTAACAAAGTTCCCTTAAGAAGACCTGTTTCAGTTAAAATTTGAAATCCATTACAAATACCTAAAATTAGACAACCAGAGTTTGCAGCTTTAACAACTTCATCTATAATCAATGATTTTCCTGCAATAGCTCCAGATCTTAAATAATCTCCATAGGAAAAACCACCAGGTAAAACAACCAAATCAGATTTAGGTAATTTAGTTTCTTTATGCCATACCATTTGGTTTTTAAATTGCATTTTTTCTAGAGCGATAGCTATATCTCTATCACAATTAGAACCTGGAAAAACAATTACAGATGATCTCATTAAATTTTACTAATTTTATAATCCTCAATAATAAGATTAACTAAAAGTTTTTTACACATTTCATCAACTTTTTTTTCGGCAGTTGTATGATCTTTTTCATCAACTTCTATTTGAAAAAATTTGCCTTGTCTTATGCTTTTTATGCTATTCAAGCCCATGCTGGCCAAGGTGTTTTCAACAACTTTTCCTTGAGGATCTAAAACATCTTTTTTAAGAATAACTGTTACAGAAAATTTCAATTTATTTCTTTTTGAATTTTATTGGAATTGTTTTTCCAAAATTAACTTCACTTATATTTGTCTCTTCAGGCATAATACCCAATCTTCTTGCAACTTCTTGATATCCTTGAATGATATTGCCTAAATCTTTTCTAAATCTGTCTTTATCTAGTTTTTTTTCAGTTTTAGAGTCCCATAAACGACACGTGTCTGGGCTTATTTCATCTGCTAGAACTATTTCTTTTTCTTCGTTATCTTTATTCCAAGTTTTTCCATATTCAATTTTAAAATCCACAAGTTTAACACCTATTCCTCTAAACAAACCTAATAATAAGTCATTAATTCTCAAAGTCATTTTATCTATTGTCTGAATTTCTTTTTCTGTGGCCCAGCCAAAAGAATAAATATGTTCCTTAGATATTAAAGGATCATTAAGCTCATCTTTTTTGAAGCAATATTCCAATAATGGTCGATCCAGAACAGTTCCTTCTGGAATACCGAGTCTTTTTGTAAGTGAGCCGGTTGCAATATTTCTTACTATGAATTCTATAGGAAATATTTCGGCTTTTTTAATTAACTGTTCCCGCATATTTAATCTCTTTATAAAATGAGTTTTAATTCCACATTGAGCAAGGTTAGTTAAAATATATTCAGATATTCTATTGTTAAGAACACCTTTACCTTCCACACTTGCTTTTTTTAAATTATTAAAAGCAGTAGCATCATCTTTAAAGTGTTGAATAACTAAATCTTTATCTTTTGTTTCATAAAGAATTTTAGCTTTACCTTCGTATAGTTTTTTGCCTTTATTCATTTGATTATTTTTTTAAACTTCTGTTAAAAATTATATTAATTCTTTTTGTATGATAACCAAAATCAAAAAGCTTTTTTAGTTTATTAACAGATATTTTATTTGTAATTTTTTTATCAGATGCAATTTTGTCATAAAATGATGAGTTTTCTTTCCATGCTTGCATTGCATTTTTTTGCACAATTTTATATGACTCCTCTCTTGTAAAACCAACTGTAGTTAATTCTAAAAGAACTCTTTGTGAAAAAAACACACCATTAGTAATATCTAAATTCTTTTTCATATTTTTTGGATATATATTTAAACTTTTAACCATATTGCTTAATCTATTTAGAGCAAAATCTAAAGCTATAGTAGCATCTGGCCCTATATTTCTTTCAACTGCTGAATGAGAAATATCTCTTTCATGCCACAGAACAACATTTTCCAAAGCAGGTACAACACTTGATCTAATTAACCTTGCCAATCCAGTCAAGTTTTCACTTAAGATTGGATTCTTCTTATGCGGCATGGCTGATGAACCTTTTTGTTTTTTACCAAAAAATTCTTCTACCTCAAGAACCTCTGTTCTTTGTAAGTGTCTTATTTCAACTGCAAATCTTTCTATTGAACTTGCAATAATAGCTAGTGTGGAGAAAAACTGCGCATGTCTATCCCTTGGTATCACTTGTGTAGAAATAGGTTCTACAGTTAGTTTTAGTTTTTTTGCAACATAACTCTCAACTTTTGGATCTACATTGGCAAAAGTTCCAACTGCTCCTGAAATTGCACAAGTTGATATTTCTTTAATCGAATTTTCAAGTCTTTTTTTGTTTCTCAAAAATTCTTGGTAAAATGTTAACATCTTTAAACCAAATGTAATCGGTTCTGCATGAATACCATGGCTTCTTCCAATGCATAAGGTAAACTTGTGTTTTAGAGCTTGTTTTTTTATGGATCCAAGTAATTGATCAATATCTTTTAATATTATTTCTCCCGACTGTTTTAACTGAATATTAAAACATGTATCCAACACATCTGAAGAAGTCATTCCTTTGTGCAAAAATCTTGCTTCTTTACCAACCTTTTCTGTGATTGAAGTTAAAAAAGCTATGATATCATGTTTTACTTTTTCTTCTATTTGAAGAATTCTTTTAGGATTAATTCTTGCTTTTGATTTGACTTTTTTTACAATACCACTAGGAATAATTTTTAACTTTTCCATAGCTTCAGCTGCTGCTAGCTCAATATCTAACCAAATTGAATATCTATTATAATCTTCCCAAATGCTCTTAATTTTTTTTCTTGAATATCTTTCAATCATAAAGTTTAAATAGTTTTATTTGACTGAGTAAACACTTCACATCCATTTTTTGTTACACCTATTGTATGTTCAAATTGTGCTGACAATGATTTATCTCTAGTAACAGCTGTCCAGCCGTCGTTTAATATTTTAGTCTCATAATTTCCAAAATTAATCATTGGCTCAATAGTAAATATCATTCCTGCTTTTATCATTTCTCCATCACCTTTTTTTCCGTAATGTAATATATTTGGCTCCTTATGAAACGTTTCTCCAATTCCATGACCACAAAAATCTTGCACTACCGAAAACCCTTTTTTCTCGACGTGTTGTTGAATTGTTGAGCCAATATCACCTAAGTGAACCCCATCTTTAACTATGCTAATTGCCTTCATCATCGCCTCGTAAGTAGTATTAATTAAATTTTCAGCCTTAATTGAAATTTCTCCAATTTTAAACATTCTACTTGTGTCTCCATGCCAACCATCTTTGAAAGCAGTAACATCAACATTTACAATATCACCATCTTTTAAAATTTTATTAGAAGGTATTCCATGGCAAACAACATGATTAGGCGAAGTACAACAAGATTTTGGAAAACCCCTATAAAACAATGGAGCAGAGTAAGCTTGATGATCGTTGATATACTCATAACAAACTTTATCTATTTTATCTGTAGAAACTCCTGCTTTAACAATTTTATTAACTTCATCTAAAGCACCCGCAGCTATCAATCCTGCTATTTTAGTTTTTTCAAACGCTTCTTTAAAATCTTTATTCATTATATATTAATCTTTATTTTTTTATTAAGTTTTATTCCTTTTGAAGTAAATTTACAATCATAGCAAAGAATATTCAGATTGTTTTTAACAGCTTTCTTTAAAGCTTTTGCATAATTTGGATCTATATCTTTTGCAATATCAAAAGTCTCACAATCACTTCTTTGTATTAAAAAAAGTATAAAAATTTTATAATTTTTTTTTGCAGCTTTTATCAGTTCATTTATATGTTTTAGCCCTCTAGTTGTGACAGCATCAGGGAATTCTGCTAACCCCTTTTTTCTAGACAAAGTAACATTTTTTACTTCTATAAATATTTTATTTTTTTTATCAGTAATTAAAAAATCAAATCGAGTATTCTTTCCAAATTTGGTTTCAGGTTTTATCTCTGAAATATTCGTAAATTCTTTTATTAGCTTATTTTGAAGGGCATTTAACACAATCTTGTTTGTAGAATGAGTGTTAACACCTACTTTTGATTTATTGTCTTCAATAATCTCTAATGTATATTTTAACTTTCTTTTAGGATTATTTGATTTGCTTACCCATACTTTATTTCCTGCTTTTAAAAGACCGTACATAGACCCTGTGTTTGGACAATGAGCTGTTATTGTTTCATTATTAATTTTAACATCAACAAAAAAACGTTTGTATCTTTTTATAAATAGTCCTGATATAAATTTATTTTCAAAATTCATATATACTTATAACTCCTATGAAGAAAAAAATTAAAAAAATATATGCTGCAATTTTAATAATTGGTAATGAAATACTTTCTGGGCGAACTCAGGATAAAAATATTGCATTTATCTCCAATTGGTTGAATTCGAAATGTGGAATTACAGTTAATGAAGTTAGAATAATTCCAGATATAGAAAAAATTATAGTAGAAAACATTTTAATTTTATCAAAAAAATTTAATTATGTTTTTACTACTGGTGGTATTGGACCTACCCACGATGACATTACTGCTCAATCAATCGCTAAAGCTTTTAAAGTTAAGTATGAATACCACAATGAGGCTTATACAATTTTAGAAAACTATTATGGTAAGAATAAATTTAACGAAGGGCGAAAAAAAATGGCGAAAATGCCAAGAGGCGCAAAATTGATTTACAATCCTTCAAGCGCAGCACCAGGATTTATAATAAAAAATGCAATATGTTTACCCGGCGTCCCCTCAATTTTAAATTCTATGGTTGAAAATTGTAAAAGGTATCTAATAAAAGGATTAAAAGTTCACAGCAAAACACTGAATCTTTATACTGTTGAAAGTAATATTTCTAAAGAATTAGGTTTAATTCAAAAAAAATTTAAAAAATTTGTAGATATTGGTAGCTATCCTTTTTTCAGACTTGGAAAAATTGGTGTAGCTATTGTAATAAGATCAAGTTCAATAATACAAATAAAAATGGCAAAAAAAGCAATTAATAAATTAGTAAAACTGAAAAAAATTAGAAAACTTAAAATTTAAATTAATTTATAAACTTCATCTACTGAAATTGACTCTATATCAGTTGTGCCATGAATTTTTTTACTATCTAATATCTTTGTATAATTATTTTTTGGAGCAAACTTATCAGAGCTTGTTGGCCCAAATAATACTATCATAGGAATATCTGAAAGTGCCATCATGTGCATCACACCATTATCAATTGATATAGCTTGATCTAGTCTTGAAGACAAAGCTGTAACAAGAGCGGGACAAGATAATCCTGATCTCCCTTCAGGAAATAATGCTTCAGGAACTTGGTTTTTGATTTTTTCAATTAATTGTTCCTGATTTTTTTCAATAAAAAAAACAGGAGTTTTATTCTTTATTAATGTTTTGTTTGCGAGTGAAATAAATTTATATACAGACCAGCTCTTCTTCCTGTATTCATTGCCTTGCGTAATTGAAAATCCAATATAATTAGATTTTGGTAGTAATTTTTTTGCTTCATTGATTAAATTTTTAGGTAATTTGCTACAATTAAAATTAATAGTTTTTATTTTTTCATTTAAAAATATACTTAAATTTTCAATATAATTTTTTGATTTATATTTAATCTTTTTTGTTGAAAATAAATTATTGAAAGTTGTTGAGTAAAATTGCACATGAGGTATTTTTTTTAAAATTAGTGAATTTCTAAATTTAGTTTGAAGGTCAATAATCAAATCAAATTTTATCTTATTTTTTTTATTAAAATTTTTTTTAACAAATAAGAAATGCCACCATCTAAAACCAAAATATTTAAGATTTAATTCTAAAGTTTGAACTTTAATATTATATTCCTTCAATTTACCTTCAAAGTGATTAGAATGTGCGCCTAAATAGAAAATATTTGATCGTCTATAATGATTTTTTAGACTTAGTATTAGTGGAATGATTTGTATAGAGTCTCCTAAACCACCGCCTGAATTGTAGATTAATATTTTTTTCACTAGATTAATATACTTTATAAAAAAAAAATTATAATATAAAAGTAATATACATATTATTAATAAATTAATTGTGCCCTCGTGGTGAAATTGGTAGACACAAAGGACTTAAAATCCTTGCCCTTTTGGGAGTGCCAGTTCGAGTCTGGCCGAGGGCACCATTTTAACAATGACAAAACCTCTAGTAATCTCTGATAAAAATTCAAAATCTTTAATTATAAAAAAAAAAATATTAAATATTTTTAATAAGAGTCAATTAAATAGATCCAATGTTGTAATAGTTATTGGGGGTGATGGCTTTATGCTTCAAACATTAAAAAAAAATAAAAAAAATAATAATAAACAGTTTTATGGAGTAAATTCTGGAAATTATGGATTTTTAATGAACAGGTTTTCAAAAAAATATTTTTTAAGAAATCTAAGTGATGCAAAGTTGATTAGTATTTTTCCGTTAGAAATGACAGCTAGTAACAACCACAAGTTAAAAAAATATTTAGCAATAAATGAAGTTTCAATTTTAAGGCAAAGCAAACAAGCTGCAAATTTATCTATTAAAAATAATTCAAAATTTATAATTAAAAAACTAGTTTCTGATGGTGTTTTAATTTCAACACCTGCTGGAAGCACAGCATATAATTTATCTGTTCATGGTCCAATACTTGATTTGAACTCAAATAAAATATCAATTGCGCCTATCAGTGCATTTAGACCTAGAAGATGGCAGGGAAAAATAATTAGTGATAAAACAAAAATAACTATTCATAATCTAGATCCAATAAAAAGACCAGTTAGCGCCGTAGCTGATAATATAGAAATGAGAAACGTTAAAAAAATTACTGTTAAAGTAAAAAAGAATATTAAATTTAATCTCCTTTATGATAAAAATGCTAGTCTTCAAAAAAAAATAAAATTAGAACAATTAAGAAAAGAAACTTAATTGATGAAATTGGTAACAAAATCATTTTTTAAAAAATTTTACAAAAGTTTAATAATTAAGATATTTCAATTTTTTTATGGAAAGCCAAAATTATTAAAAAAAAATAAAAAAGATGCATCTATAAAAGAATTTAAAATCAATTTTAATAAAAACAGATATAAAATATTTGAGTTATTAAATGGAACTATTTATACGGACACAAATGACACCACAGCATACATAAGCAGCAATAAATATATATCAAGTGCTTCTATGCAATACTATAAAATAGATCACATCAATAGCTTTAATGGAGAAATTGAAAAAAATAAAACTCTATTCATTGGAACACCCAAAATAAAAAAAAGATTTAAAGGTAAAGTATTAAGCTTACTATCAGGTGGAGCATCAAAAAATAATTTTACTCATTGGTTTACAGATGTTATTCCAAGAATAAAAATTTTTTCCAAAAAATTTAAGTTAAATAAAATTGATAAATTTTATGTTCCAAATCTAAAATATGACTTTCAAAAACAATCTCTTAAACTTTTGGGGATAAATGAAAATCAAATTATTAACGGTAAAAAATACAAGCATATAAGTGCTGACTACATATATGCAACTTCTCATCCTTGTTTTCATTTACCCATGAAAGTTAAAAAATGGTCTTTAAACTATTTGAAAACGTCTTTTTCAAAAAACTCATATAAAAATAAATTTAAAAAAATATTTTTAGACAGAGATCAGCTTAAATTAATAGATTTTAACAATCTAAAAAAATATAAAAATTTTCGTGTTTTATTGAATGAAGATCAGATTAAAAATTTTTTATTATCAGAGGGTTTTAGTGTAATTAAGCCGGAAGAACATTCATTTAAAGAGCAGGTAAAAATATTTGCTAGCGCTAGGTTTGTTGTAGGTCTGTACG
>Ga0209335_10003899_pt1 | contig 14548 bp, 6 predicted proteins | sample COG_09_FD_184753 | JGI IMG/M metagenome (GOLD analysis project Ga0209335, IMG submission 184753) | Pelagic Microbial community sample from North Sea - COGITO 998_met_09 (SPAdes) (version 2) | ecosystem: Environmental > Aquatic > Marine > Neritic zone/Coastal water | place: Helgoland, sampling...
AAAACCCTCGATTGTCTCTCGAGGTGCGCTTTTTGTTCTCTTCTTGTTTCTATCGTTTGTCTCTCTCTTTCTCTGCGTGTGTGTACATCTCGAGAGAGTGAGAGTGTGTGTTGTTCTTGGTATTCTTCTCGTTTCAATCTCGGTTTTAGAGTCTCTCTTATTCTCTCTTTGTCTGTTCTTTTCCTCTTCGTAAACGTTTGGTCAAAGAAGGATCGAGAGAGAGAGAATTAATTGGGGGCACCATGGGGAAGAAGAACGAGAGCAGGAAAAGCAACGAAAATCGCGCTCGTATCTCGTACTTTCTTTGCTGAATTTATGTTCTGTCGAAGTAGTATTCGCGGTGGTATGCGAAACTGACTTTCGGTGTGTGTATCACATATACTCTCTCTTATTCTCTTATTCTCTTATTCTCTTTTATATAAAACACTTGGATAAAGGTAACAACGCGGAGTAACGACGGAAACAACGTAAAGAAGCAGAGAAGAAGAAGGATTATAAGGCGAAGACTTTAGAGCGATACAACACGAAAAGAAAACAACAATGTGTGGGATATTCTCCGTGCATTACTTAAAAGGCGAACCGAAACCGAACCGGGAACGGATTTATAAGCTGGCGAAACGCCTTCGCCACCGCGGGCCGGATTCGTATAAAATCGACAAGTTCGAACACTCGGAAAACGAACAAACGTTTATGGTGCACAAACGATTGGCGATCGTCGCGCCGGGCGAGAGCGGGGAACAACCGTTGTACACGGATGGAGGGAAACAGACGTGTTTTATCGCCAACGGGGAGATTTATAATCACCAAAAGTTGAGAGAAACGTTTAACATCGAGCATCCGAACAAGTCGGATTGTCAAGTCATCGGCCACGTGTACGAGAAATTCGGCGCGCTCGAGTTTTCGAAACATTTGGACGGGATGTTTGCCACGGTCATTGAAGATCGAAAAACAGGAAGGCTCATCGCCAGTCGCGATCACATGGGGAAGATTCCCATGTACATGGCGAAAGGGAAAGACGGGTCGTTTTGGTTCGCCTCGGAGATGAAGTGTTTACACGACGACCCCGGGGTGGAGTCGTATCAGTTGTTTCCCCCCGGTCACGTCTGGGTGAAAGAGAAAAACGAGACAGAAGGGACGATGACGAGATGGTACGACGAGAGATGGATCACAGACGTGGACTACATTCCGGAGAAACGAGCGGATTTATCAGAGTTGAGAGAAATCGTCGTCAAAGCGGTGAAAGATCGATTGATGTCGGACGTCCCGTACGCGGTTTTACTCTCCGGAGGGTTGGATTCGAGTCTAATCACCTCTATTGCGGTGAGGAACCGAGCGACTGCGAAAAACACCTACGGGAGCACGGAGAAAGTGCACTCGTTTTCAATCGGTATTAAAGGCGCGCCGGATTTGAAAGCGGCGAGGAAAGTCGCCGATAGTTTGGGGACCATTCACCACGAAATTTATTTCACGCCAGAGGAAGCGTTGGACGCGTTGCCGGATGTGGTTTGGCACTTGGAGACGTTCGAACAAGTGCGAGCATCGGTGCCGATGTATTTACTCTCTCGAGCGATTAAATCCATGGGATTCAAAATGGTCTTATCCGGCGAAGGCGCCGACGAATTATTCGGCGGGTACTTATACTTTCACAAGGCGCCGTCGCCGGAGGAGTTTCACAAGGAGTGCGCGAGAAAAACGAGTCGTTTGCACCAGTGGGACGTGGCGAGAGCGAACAAAATGACCATGGCCTGGGGCGTGGAAGCGAGGACGCCTCTGTTATCCAAAGCAGTCGTCGATTACGCGATGAACATGTCCCCGCTGGACAAGATGATCGACGTGAAAAAGCTCGATCAAGACGGTAAAAAATATTTAGAAAAGTACATCTTGAGAAAAGCGTTCGATACGCCAGAGGATCCGTATTTACCGGCGGAAGTTTTATGGCGTCAAAAAGAACAGTTCTCCGACGGCGTCGGGTACGATTGGGTGGACGGGTTAAAAGCGCACGCCGAGGAAAAAGTTTCCGACGAAGAGTTTTCCAAAAGAGCCGAACGCTTCCCGCTTTCGCCGCCGACGACGAAAGAGTATTACTTGTTGAGATCGATTTTTGAGGAACACTTCGTGACGGGATTTGAAAACGGCCAAGACGCGTATAAGACGGTGCCGTTTGGGAAATCCATCGCGTGTTCGACGCCGGAGGCTGTCGCCTGGGATCCGGAGTGGGAGAAGAGCGTCGGCGACATCTCCGGCAGAGCCGTCGGGGTGCACGATTCAAGCGATGGGTTCGATTTAGGGAAAGATAGTGCTGTTAGTGCTTCTTCTTCTTCTTCTTCTTCTTCTTCTTCGAGTAGTAGCGGTAGCGGTAGCAGTAGTAACGCAACAACATCTAGCGCGAGAGCAACGAGTTCGACGGTTACTACCACTACTGTGGCGGCTTTGAACAACAAAAAAATCGCCGCCGCGAGCAGAAAAGCGCGGCATTCGCGACGCTTACCCGGAGGAGGCGGAATTCGAAGAGGTTCTACCAAAGCAATTGGTTTCATCTCCCAGGTTCGGTTGGCGACGAACTCTTCTTCGGTTTTTTGCGCGTTCGCGTGATAGAGAGAGAGACGGAGACAGAGACAGAGTTTAAGACAGAGAGGAGGATACATAACATGCACAAAAAATGAGATACACGCGCACACTACTACTTGTTCAATTCCATCTCTCGTCGTCGGTTTTGTACACAGAGAAAAGAAAGAGAGAGAGAGAGCGAAAGGAGAGAGAGAGAGCGCTTTACTTTGTATATATAGTCAAATTCTTTGGGTCGTAAAAATACAATTGAAAAGAAGTACATTGTTGCACATCCACGTGCTACTATACAAAAATCTCACACCGTTCCTTTCGTACCTGCTCAAACAGCAGGCACGCAAATTTCTACTCGTAATAATACATTTCGCTTTGCTCGCTGCTAGTTTTAATTCTTCTTGTTATTATATCGGCGGTTACTACCGCTCGAGGCGGACGCGTCGTTCTCCGCGGGGACTAAATCTTCTTCCTCGTCGTACTCGTACGCGTTCGGAAACGCTTCCCGGTAGTAGTCGTCCGCGGAACCTCCATCCGCGGAAAACGCGCTGCTACTGCTTCTTTCGTCGAAGAACTTTACGACCGGGTCTCTCTTCCCGGAGCCGCTCCCGCTGGCGTACTTCCGCGCTCTGATTCTGTCCACCGCGATTTGCGCTTGCTCTTCCGTCTTGTTCCGTTCGTCCGGCGCCCACGTGCCTCGTTTGTTCTTGTTGTTATAAGAAGTAGAAGTAGTATTGGTTGTAGCAAGAAGGTTGTTCTTTTTCACCGACGATTTCATCCCGAGCGCTTTGGCCTTGTTGTACAAGTGCGACGCTTTCGCCGCGTTGCCTCGCTTCTCGTACAATTTCGCGCTCTCGTGAAAGACGCCCCAGCTGTCCGGGTTGGACAGCATGGCCAACTCGAGCGTTTCTCGACACTTATCGAACAGTTCCATCTCGTCGTAGCACTTGGCTAAACCAATCAGCGCTCTCGAGTTCCCGAGTTCGGCTTCGACGGCTCGTTCGAAGAGTCTTTTCGCGGCGTCGACGTGCGATTTCGCGTACTCGAATTGGCCCCACGCGGACCAAACTTGAACCGACCACGGGGCTAACGACGCCGCTCGGGCAAACTCCGATCGAGCGACCGTTTCTTTCCCTTTAGACAAAAACAGTTTCGATTCCGCGATGGCGAAGGACGTCGCCAAGACGTGATTTTGCGGGAACTTTTCGATCGCCTCTTTGAACGTCTTGCGGCTGTTGACCACGTGACCTCTTCGCGCCAACGCTTCGGCGAACGATTGCAGAATATACGCGTCGTTCGGGAAGATTCTAATCGCGAAGCGATACTTACGCAGAGCAGGTTTTAACTGTCCCTCGGATTCGTCTAACTGCGCGTACAAATGCGCGACGTGTGGCGACGCGCGCAGGATTTTCACGTCTTTGAAGATTTCAGAGGAGTACTCGACGTTTTCCGTAGCGCAAAGTTCGCGCGCGATCGGTTCGGTGTCCGTCTCGTTCACGTGGTCCGCGCACAACTTCAAAACTCGTCTCGCTTCTTCGACGTTGCCTCGTCTGAATTCGCCTTTGGCCCACGCGTGTAACGCCACCAAACGACCTTCGACTAAATTCTTCATGATCTCGCCCTTGGGCGGGTAGTCGCAGGAGGAGGAGGATAAAGACGACGACGATCCTAAGGACGGACCGCAAATCTCGTCGTCGTACACCGACACGCACCTCTTGAATAGACTCGTGCTCTCCTCGAAGTTCTTTGCCCCGAATTCCATGGTCGCCCATTTCCGTAAGCTCGCGCCTCGAACCGCCGCGTCGCCTTCCGAGTGCAACAAAGCCGTCTTGTATAAACCTCGAGATCGTTCCTGATCTCCTTGCAAGAGCTCAAATCTCGCCCATTGCTCCCACAACTGCACGTTCGACGGCGTTCTTGTCGTTCGCTGGTAAAACAGCTGCCTCGCAGTTTCCGCTCGCCCGGCTCTTTGCAAGTCCCAAATCAGTTGCCACTCGACGACGCCGCCGAGAGGATCTTTCAGAGCTTCTCTCGCCTTGCGAGAGGAAGCGTCCGAGTCGGAGATCAACACGTACGATTGCGAGATGATTTGGTCCGGGCTTATTGTTTTTTCAGGCGATGATGATGACGGTTGCGCTGCTTTTGCGCCTTCCTTCTTTTCTTCCTTATTCTTCTCTTCACCTTTTTTCTCATTCTTCTCGTTTATATCGTCGTCGTCCGTGACGTCGTGGATGCTTGTTTTCATCGTCGTCGTTGATGACGATTGTTGCAAAATCTCTTCTTTTTCCTCCTTCTCGTCCGAGGAAACGTCGTGCGAACTGCTGATTGCATCGAACGAACCAGAAGCGCTGATGACTTCCTTCACTAATTTATCCACATCAATTTCGTCGTCGTCTTTGACCTTTTGTTGCGTTTGTTGTTGTTGTCCTCGAATAATTCGTCGTCGCGCAGAATTCGACGTCGACGCGGGGCCGCTTCCTTCTTCGATAATCGATTTTCCGTCGTCAATCTTAACAGTACTCTCGATGATGGCGTCAACGACAACGATCTCTTCCTCGTCGTCGTCGTCGTCGTCGTCCTCATCATCATCCTCGTCATCATCATCGACGCTGCTCATCTCCACTTCGACGGCTTTACGAATGCGTTCGGATTGCTTCTCGTCCGCGTTCGAACACGCTTTAAACGTCGATGCGAATTCTCTAAATTTTTTAAACTCCTCCGGCGAAATCTTGCCGTCGGCGTCGACGTCGAGCATTTTCATCAAAGTCTCCGCTGTCTCAGTCGTCGATTTTGTCGTCGCATTCTCTCCTTCATCGTCGTACACGTCGTTTACGTCGTCTGAATCGTCGTCGTTCAACCAAATCGTTTCGATCGTTTGTTTCAACTCTTCCACCGATACGCTTCCGCTCTTGTCGACGTCAAACGCGCGAAAGAGCGCGTCCTCGGCGTCCGGATTATAGGTGTCGTTACCTCCCTCGTATCGCAAAGAATCGTCCGTAAAGTCGCCAAACTTTTCATACGCGGCAATATTCGCCGCGTCCACGAGGTCTTTCAGCGTTTTCGCGGCGCCCGGATCGCCCTCGGTAAAACCGCCTTTGTAGGACGAGTGCGCGGCGTTGCCGATTTCAGCCGAAGCGTGCATGCGCCTGGTTCGGATTTGCAGTTCAATCGTCGTTCTCGATCCGTTATTATGAGAGTTGTTATTGTGGTTGTTATCGTAGGACGACGACGATGAGGGCGAGTCATTTTTACTCTTCTCGGATGGATCGTCGTCCTCGTTGTCGTCGTCGGTATCATCGCTCACGATCAGCGCCGAGTGTAAACTCTGGTACCCGTTCTTCTTCGGTTTCGCGACGTAATCCTTCGTTCTGCCTTTCACCGCACTAAACGTCGCGTGTGCGATTTGCTGCGCGCGATAACACGCCATATCCGCGGATTTCAAATCTATATCCGCGATGGAGCCTTTTTGCGGATTTAATATCACTCGAACGCCCAACAAGTCTCGTAATTTCGCGCGGTCGCGTCCGTCGCGCAGTATTTTCTTCATGGAAGAGAATCGAGATTTGCGTCGAGCGGAGACGGTGAGCGCGGAATTCAAGGCTACGCGCAAGGACGCGGGATAGTTATTGTTGTTCTCACCACCATCACTACCGCTGTTGCTGGTGCTGGTGCCGCTCTTCTTGTCATCACTTGTTTTTGCCATTTTTGCCGATGTTTTCAACAACTCCTCGTACACTTCGTCGTCCTTGATTAAAACGCGCATCAAAACCGCGTCTTTGCTCATCTTCTCGAGCAAAACCTGTCTCGCTCTTTCCAACTTTCTCGCGTCGTCTTTCTCCGTCTGTCGCAACCATTTGTCTAAACTCTCGTAGGATTTCGGAAAGAGCGCTCGAAACGCGGCGTCTTCCAACTCCGCCGAGAGTTGTCCGCAGTGTAAAGCGGACGCGAGAGGCGCGTATACTTTCATCGTCTCCAGCGCGAATTGCTGCAAGCGGACGGTTGATTTGAAAATCTCCCGACTGTGTTGCAAAATGTCCAATCGAGAGGCGAGTTCGACGACGATCGCGCGTTGGTCGTGGAAAGTGAGCAAAAACGTGCGCATTTTTTCCGCGTATTCGTCGTCGCAGAGTAACATTTTTTGGTTGTTGTTCGAATTAGTATTATTGTTGTTCTTTGTTGACGACGACGAGGAGGAAGTATCGTTCGAGTTGAAAGTAGTAGCGTTCGCCGACGACGCGTTGTTGTTGTTGTTGTTGTTTCGCAATCGTTCCGGTAAGTCTCTCAATCTCTGACAATCGTGCGCGACTCTCACGACGCCCGAACCTAACTGTTGTTCGATCGTTTCCAAGGAAATCTCGTTCGCCAACGAGGCGTCTCTGAGTAAACCGGCCGAGCAGCACTCCGCGTCCATGCCTAAATCGATGAGTTGCGTGCACATCGCCACCGCTCGCTCGCGCGGACATCTGCCGTTCAATGCATCATCCTTTTCCTTTCTGTTTTTTGCTCTAAATTCATGTCTCCGGTTAAAATCATCCAAAACTATGTGTGGCATCCGTTGTAACTTCGGTATCGCCAGCGCTAAAGCCGCGAGGAGCATTTCCCGCGACGGCGAGTTCGAGCTCGCGATGTCATCCGATTCGTCCTCTTCGGATCTCAGCATCGACGACTCGGAGAGGCGACCGCTCAACACATCCCACGCCGCGACGAAATCCACCACTCGCGACGTTTTCGTCGTACCGGCGATCGTTTCGTTCGTTTTCTCTTCGTTTTTGTCCTCGTTTGTCTCGTTATTTGCGTCGAAAAGCGCGGAAGACGAGGACGAGATTCGACGATTACGTCGACGATTTCCCGTCGCCCGTTCGAGATGTTCACGACGCGACGGTCGGTCTTTTGTCCTTCTTTTCGACGAAACATTTGCGAGAGAACACGAACGCACGCGTGAAGTCATTTTTCTCGGACTTTAATGTGCTTTTAAAACGCGTAGTGTGTGCGACGAAAGCGCGCGCGTGCAGAGTGACGAACGCGTGGCAGTCGAGCGCCAGAAAGATATCCGGAATAGTTTAGGGTATCATAATCTGTCATATTTATTAGTGTATACGTTCCGCGACGAGACCGCGTGCTCTGTACGAAAGACATTCAATTCGAAACTGAAGATGGGAATGCGCAGAAAAAGACGCAGAGTGAAAGGTTTTCAGTGCACGTGTGGCTCTGGTTGAAATTTTAGGGTGCATGTTCCAAAGTCGCCGTACGCGCGCGGTTGACGGTTGGAAAGAAAAACGCCGCGCGACTCGTACTCGAGGAGTTTCGAAGCCGCCGTAGAAGTCGGAACATTTCCTTTGTGTGTGCATACAAATGTGGTGGTCCGAAATATACTTTGATGCATTCGTGGTGTGCGCTTGGATGCGACTGCTACCTTTTTTTCGTTGGGAAAGGAGTGCTTTGTTGTCGTCGTTTGGCGTCCTGGACGTATTCGCGTCGGTGTAACGGCGTCGCATTTAACACTGAGAATACCCTATTTAGATCGCCAATAAATCGGCAATCCTGTGGAGTTACCACTGAAATCAGATTTTATACGAAATGAAGCTCTTCCAGGCAACAGTTGTGTACGTTGCGTCAGATGTTGGAGATCTCCAGGTATGGCGCACTCACGCTGTCCTTTCGTGTATTTTCCCTCATTGTATGAACGACTTCTGAAAGAAAGACGCCAGCATTCGAGACTTTTCGAGACGAGACTCTCGCGATGTATTCGAAAAACAATATCATCGTTGCGCTGCTCTGCTCGCGTTCTGAATCGTCTCTTTTCCCTCTCAATCGTCTTCTTTTGATCGATAGAATGTCTCTCTGATTTGACAGACATTTATCCAAAACGACGAACACATCATGTCGGAGGGAAAGTCGAACGATGACGATACCGATGGAAAAAAGATGTTTAATTCGTCGTCGTCTCTGATTATGAACCAATTCCTCGCCGGCGGTGTGAGCGGTCTCCTCTCGAGAGCAGCGACGCACCCGGTGGATACGATCAAGAGTCAGATGCAAGTTTCGAATTTGGTCGTCACAAGGAGGAGTACCGAGAGGAGCGGATGCGATAGTACGAGTCATCGTCGTCCGATTTTGACGAGCGCTCGACTTTTGAACGCAAAACGTGCGATACAAAATCTGTACAGAGGTTTCGGGGCAGCCGCGCTTGGTGCGCCGATGGCGAGCGGGATGTATTTTCTCGGGTACGAGACGACGAAGAAGACGCTGAAGAAGATACGCAGAGAACGAAGATTAGAAGGAGCGTTTAATGATGATGATCACGAAGAAGAAGAAGAAGATAATAAAACAACGATATATATGATAGATAATATAATCACGGGCGTCGTCGCGCAAGCGTTTGCCGGGATCGCGTACACGCCGGTGGACGTCGTCAAAGAACGGATGCAAGTGAGTTCGGTGTTGCCGACGAATTTGAAAACGAATAACGGGGTGGATTACCGGAACGCGTTCGACGCGTTGAAAACGATCGTGAAAAACGAAGGCATCAAGAACGGTTTGATGCGAGGGTACTGGGCGCAGAATTTCGTCTGGTGGCCGTGGTCGGCGTGTTATTTCGTCGCGTACGAAAAAGGTTTAGAGATTTTTCGTAGAAACAACAACGACAACAAAAGTAGTCTTCGCGTTGATGATGATAACGGTGGTGTTTTTGGTGGTGATGCTGAGCGCAGTAATTTTGAGAGTAGCAGTAGTAGTAGTAGTAGTGTTAAAAGTAGTAGTAGTTTTTATCGGGAGGGGGGGTGGTACGAAAACAACATTTCGCCGCACGCGGTCTCGGCGTTCGCCGCGGCGACGTGCGCGACGATCTTGACGCACCCGTTGGATTTGTGCAAAACACGAGTACAAACGATGACTAATAATAATAATAACAACAATAACAAGAAAGTGATGACGTTACGGACGGTTTTCAAAGATGTCGTCAGAAAAGAAGGCGTTTTGGCTTTATACAGAGGCGTGTTTGCGAGAGTTTTGAGCGTCGCGCCCGGGTCGGCGATTTCTTTTTACGCGTACGAATCCATTCGGAAAAGTGGCGCGTTACGTTTAGAGGAGGATGATTAGATTATTCCACTAGCTTAGTATTAATTGCGTTTAAACCGTTATTAGTATTAGTATCATTTATTACATACCCATAGGCATTTGCTCGGCGCTCCCGATTTCGAAATCTTCGACTTCGTCCCACCACTCTAAACCCGCCGCCATGTGTTTTATATTCTCGGCGCCGAATCCTCGAGCGACTAATTCGTGAATAGCCATCAGCGACGGCGTTTGCACTCCGTCTTGAAAATCCATCATTTCCTCCCCGATGACCCCGCCGACGTCGTCGTATAAAATCACCTTCTCGCCCCACAACCCTTCCTCTACGACTTCCTCTATAAAGTTCTCGTTCTCTTCCACGTTCGCGTACCCGCTGCTGGAGAATACCCTCTCCGGAAAAATCGCCAGCGACGCCGCTTGTTTCGTAAACGTCCTCAAATCTCTCACTTCGAGCGGTATAAAGTATTGGCAATTTTTGGACGGATACGCGTGTTTTCTACACCAATCGATTTGCGGCCGAACGTCGACTAAAATCCAGTTCTCGTTTTGCATTAACTCTTTCGCTCGTTTCGGCATAATTTGCTCCACCTGATAAAAAGAGAGAGAGAGAGAGAGAGAGGTCAGATTAACATTCGATCGAGAGGAAGATTTTCATCTCGCACCTGTGCTTTCTTCAACACTTTTTGCATCAATTTCCAAACGGTCGGGTCGGTCGTGTTCGCTAAAATTGGCGCCCCAGCTGGGCGTAAAAACGGCGACATGTTTACATTTTCGAAGAATTCTTCGTCCTCGGTGTACGAGACGTCCTCGTTAATGTCCTTTTCGTCGTTGACATCATCGTTCGTATCCTTGTCTTTTTGTGATGATTTTCCCCTAAAATTCGTGCATTTTCTGCTTCTTTTTATCCGACTTTTGACACCAAAACCAGCCTTGGTTCGCGGTAAAATTGAACCAAAACGAAGCATCGATGAATGCTCCGATGCTCTCGTGTGTTTATGCAGTATTTACGCGTCCGTTTGATGATGTAAAGTGTGTCTGTTTTATGGGGAAAATGACTACATTTCACTCCATTTCTCCATAAAAAATGGCACCACATGACGCTTAATCGACCGTTCGTTTCGGTCTTTTTATCCTCCTCTCCGCGACGAGCGAGCGATGCGTGCGCGCACCATCGTCGCCGTCATCGAGAATTCACGTTTTCGTCATCGAGAGGAAGAACTGTGCGACAAAAAGCCTCTGAAACAGATGCGGATTTGGACGAACACATCCTCCTTCTCGCCGTTCCAGCGTTGTTGAGTTTACTCTTAGACCCTTTACTGACGGCCGCAGATACCGCGTTCGTCGGCAAATCCGAAGAAACTTTATTCACAGAAGCTCATCGGAGCGTTTTTATGAAAGTTAAAGGGGAAAATTCCGGCCTAGCGGCCTTAGCGGTGAGCTCGTCGGTGTTCAACTTTATAAGCTACTCTGGAAGCTTTCTGGCGCAAGCGACGACGCCGCTGGTCAGTCGAGAAGTCGCTTTGGAAGAAGCGAAGAGGAAGAATAGAAAGAATGACGATGAAAACGATGAAAATGATTCAAACGTTGTTGAATCGTCGTCTTCTGCGTCGAAGACAATATCGGCGGCTTTAGCTTTAGCTGTAGTCGTCGGCGTATCGGCGACGTTTCTCGTCGAGACGAACGCGGAGTGGTTGTTAGGATTGAGCGGTGGGAACAGTTTAGAAATAAACGCGTACGAAAGCGCGTTAGAGTACGTGAAAATACGAGCGTTGGGTTTACCGTTTTTCTGTTGTTCGTTGATTGGGATTGGCGCGTTTCGAGGCGTGGCGGATACGAGGTCGATTTTGAACGTCGCGTTGGTGAGCGAATCCGTACATTTTTTCTTAGATTGGTTTTTGGTTTTAGGACTACACTTAGGCGTAGAGGGTGCTGGATGGTCGACATTTGCGAGCACGGTGTTAGAGTTTAGTTTGTTTTCGCGAGCGATGTTCGACCGAGGGATTTTAAACGTACCGCCGACCCGCGGCGAGGAGGATTTCTTCTATAAACAAACAATAAAGGATTTCCTCGAAAACGATGTGAAAGACATGAGCGGTAAACTCGGCCAGTTAGTCTCGAACGGTTCCAATCAGCTCTTGCGAACGCTGTTTTTACAATTCGTGTTGGTTCGCGCGACGGCGTTGGCGACGGAAAACAACGTCTCCGGGCCGCACCAAATCGTCAGTCAAGTCTGGTGGATCGAGCTGTTCGTGCTGGACGCCATCGCGGTTGCCGCGCAAACGTTAGTGTCCACGCGATTGGCGAAAAACGATGGAAGCGAGGAGGATATTTTAGCCGCGCGAAAAGCCGTCGATAGGTGTTTGTTTTGGTCGTTTTTGCTCGGCGTTCTTTTAACCGTCGTCACGGAACTTTTTTCCAACGATTTACCGAAAATTTTCACCGGCGACGCCGCGATCGCGGCCGCGACGTTCGTCCCGTTGGCGTTTATATTAGCGCCACTTCAACCACTCAACGCGCTGGTCTTTGTCGGCGACGGCGTTTTCCAAGGCGCGAACGATTTCAAATTTCTCTCCAAGGCGATGATTGTCTGTTCGCTTTTCGCTTTGGCGGCGTTTCAAACGCCTATATTCGCGGACGCGTTCGACAGCGGTTTATTGGGGGTTTTAGGGCTCAATGATAGTAATAATAATAATAACGGTTTAGAACGAGTCTGGTTAGGCATCGCCGTGTTGATGCTCACCCGAGCCGCATCGCTTGGGTATCGCTATTGGTTGGATCCGGAATCGCCTTTAGCCGTCGTCGTCGATACTCACGGAATCGGGGGAATCAACTCCTCGGCTTTTGTCCGCGACGAAAAAGAAGACCAAACGAAAGGAACGAAAAAGAAGTCTTAGTCACGTCTTCTCGACGAAACCGCGAGAAAGAAGTAGTTGAGAGCACTCACTACTGCGTAGCACCATTTTTAGTCTGTTGCGTCGCGCACGTAAAAGCGTAGTAAAACGCGACGCGTAGCTTAAACAACAACAACACGTAGCAGTTAAACAAACGAAACGAAATAATAATCAACGCGCTCAAAACGACACGTGTTATGAGTACACTCTCCATCACGCACAGAGAGCGCGCGTGAGAACACATCTTTCACGAAAAGCTCTTCGTCGCGGAAATCTGTCGTATTCCGTCGAATCTGTCACATCTGTCACTCTTTTGTCCCAATTGGCTCCATTTTATCCATCATTTAGTACCAGAGGAAACGCAACAAAGATGAAGAAAAGTAGCGTTACAGTAAAAGCACACTCGTAAAGAAGGAGTTTAGAGAATAACACATACTCTGTTTGCTTTCTTTCTCATCAAAATGCGACGCGCGACGAGTAAACGCGCGCGTTTGCTGATCCAATTTCAGTCTCAAAATCCAATTCTTACGCGTCGACGGCTTCAAATGAGTCAAGAAACATCGTCCTCGTCGTCGTCGAAATGCGGTGTTTTTGCCGCACCTTTATGTCATAACGACGCCTCTCGCTCGTATTCTTCGAGGAGTAACAATGCTGCGATAAAACCGTGGGCGACGGAAGAGGAGTTACGTGTGCTCTCCGTGCACTTGAAATCCGTTCGAGAGAAAGCAGCCGCTGCTTCAGAAAATGTTCGTCGATCGAAAGACGACGCGGATGATGTAGTCGTTTCAACGAACACTGAGTATACGTTGTGCGCGAAAACGTTTCGAGAGTACAACCCGGAATTACTCGCAAAACACTTCCAGAAGCAACCGTTCAAAGTGCTCAAGCGAATGATTGAGATTGTATCGTCGATGACGTTCGTCGGCGCTCGGGTGTATTTTAAAGTCGGCGATACGGAATCCAGGGCGAAGTTTTTTAGGGACGAGTTAGTTAAACTAGGACCGGCGTTCGTGAAGTTTGGGCAGGTTTTATCGACGAGAGAGGACGTGTTGCCGAGAGAATATTGCGAGCAGTTGGCGGAGTTGCAAGATTCGATGGCGCCGTCGGATTTGGCGAGTTCGAGGGAGTTTTTGAAGTTACACTTAGAGTGCGAGCCGGAGGCGGCGTTCGCGACGTTTGATCCGACGCCGATAGCGGCGGCGAGTTTGGCGCAGGTGTATAAAGCGACGTTAGTTGGGAGCGGGAAAGCAGTCGCGGTGAAGTTGCAGCGACCAGAGGCGTTCGAGAACGTCGCTTTGGATAGTTACGTGTTACGATTGGTGGCTAAATATAGCGCGAAGAATCCAATCAAAAAGTTCAATTCTGACGTGGTGAGAATAGTGGACGAATTAGTCGGACGATTATTCGAAGAGATGGATTACGAGCGCGAGGCGAAGCAGTGCAATCGATTTCGAGAGACGTACCAAGACGGAAAGATTGCCGGTCGCGTGAGAGCGCCAGTCGTCGTCGACGCGTTGTCGACGAGTCGAGTTTTAACCATGGAATTCGTCCAAGGCGAACGCATCGACGGGTTACAAAAGCTCTACGGCGACGATTCTTCCTGGGAACTCGACGAAAAAGACGGCGGCAAGAGGAAGAAAAGAAACTTTTCATCAAAGTTGAAGAAAGAGTTTCAGCCGCACGAAATCCTTCGACGAGGCGTGCGGTGTTCTTTACACCAACTGTTGGCGACTGGTTTCATGCACGCGGATCCGCACCCGGGAAATTTAATCGTCGACGAACAAGGCGCTTTGGTGTATTTAGATTTCGGCACGTGCGTGTACGTCCCGCAGTTCCAAAGACGAGCGATGATTCGAGGTTTGATTGGTTTCGTCAATCGAGACGCGGAATCGTTGGTGAGCGATTTGAAAACGTTGGATTTCTTGCCCGAGGACGCCGACGACGAAGCGTGCGTCCAAGCGCTGACGAAGGTGTTCGACGAACGAGGCAATCGAATTCGAGACTCGAACGATTTCATGGCGGTC
>Ga0209335_10003904_pt1 | contig 14542 bp, 14 predicted proteins | sample COG_09_FD_184753 | JGI IMG/M metagenome (GOLD analysis project Ga0209335, IMG submission 184753) | Pelagic Microbial community sample from North Sea - COGITO 998_met_09 (SPAdes) (version 2) | ecosystem: Environmental > Aquatic > Marine > Neritic zone/Coastal water | place: Helgoland, sampling...
AACCAGATTGAAATGAGAATTTTAGCAGATTTAGCAGATGTTAAAGGGTTAAAAAAGGCTTTCAAAAATAATGAAGATATTCATTCGCTTACCGCTAGCCAAATATTTAATGTTGATATTAAAGAAGTTGACACTGATCAAAGAAGAAAAGCTAAAGCAATAAATTTTGGAATTATTTATGGCATTTCTCAATATGGGCTTGCCAAACAAATTAATGTATCTAATTATGAAGCTGAAGAATTCTTGAATGCTTATTTTGCTAAATTTCCAGAAATTAAAATTTATATGGATCAAACAATAAAGTTTTGTAGAAAAAGTGGTTATGTAAATAATATTTTTGGAAGAAGGTCACATTTTATCAATATAAATGACAAAAATTATAATGTAAGAAATTTTCAGGAGCGTGCTGCAATTAATGCTCCCATTCAAGGATCTGCTTCGGAAATTATGAGATTAGCAATGATTAGATTAAATAAAAAATTAAATGATAAAAAAAACCAAAATTTGAAGATTTTGCTTCAAATTCATGATGAATTAATCTTTGAGTCTCCAAAAGAGGAAGCAAAAGAAAGCAGTAAAATTATAATTGAAGAAATGTCTAGTGTAGCAAACAGTGATCAACATTCTTTTTCTATACCTTTGACTGTAGATTTGAATATGGGTGATAACTGGGGCGATCTTCACTAATTTTAATTTAATTGCCCAAATTAGAACAATTTAGTATTTTTATATTCAATTATGCAAAAACAAACAATCGCATTAATAGATGATGATAGAAATATTTTAACTAGTTTAAGTATCGCATTAGAGAAAGAAGGCTTTAATGTTCAAACATATATTGATGGAGAAAGTGCATTAATTGGCCTTACAAGAACCCCACCTGATTTGGCGATAATTGATATTAAGATGCCAAAAATGGATGGAGAGGAATTATTAAAAAAGTTAAGAAAAAAAACTTCACTTCCAGTTATTTTCCTAACCTCTAAAGATGATGAAATAGATGAGTTGCTTGGTTTAAAATTAGGTGCTGACGATTTTGTTAAAAAATCTGGAGGATTTTCTATTAAAGTTTTAATTGAAAGAATAAGAGTTCAACTAAGAAAAAAAGACACAAAAGAGATTATTGAAGAAAATAAAAGTATAATTTCTCATGGAAAATTGAAATTAGACCCATCTCAATTAGAATGTGAATGGAATGGTAAACAATTGCCAGATAAATTAACTACAACTGAATTCTTATTAGTAAAGGAACTTGCAAAAAGACCTGGAATTATCAAAGAACGAGCTCAATTAATGGATATAGCTTACAGAGAAGATACAGATATTGAAGATCGTACAATTGATAGTCATGTTAAAAGAATTAGAAAAAAATTTAAAAAAGTTGATCCTGAATTTTCAGCTATAGAAACCAGATATGGAAGTGGGTATAGGTGGAATGTTAGCTAATGCTCAACAATATTCTTAAAAATTTATCAATTCTAAAAAAATTTTTATTTATAAATTCAATTTTTTTTACTGTAATTGGTTTATTTACATTTGTTTATATCAAAAATGTACAACCAAACCTGATAAAAAAAAAATCCTCAAATCACATCGAGGTAATCAACAATACAATAGATAATTTAACTAGATTAAATGTTCAATTTGATGAAGAAGATATTCGAAGCTTTTTATTTTCTACCAGATTTCTTTTTCAAAATCTAGATAGAGTTATATTTTTTGATAACGAATTAAATTTAGTTGGAGATACTGATACATTAGATCTTGATCCTAGGTCATTTTCGAAAAGATTGGATACTGTAGAATTAGAAATATTGAATAAAAAAAAAACAGAAGAAATTACTGAAAAAAAAAATATAGATATTGGAACAGATAATTCTGTTTCGTTAAAAGATATCCTATATAACTATGCTGGTTCAAAAAATTTTGGAATTCCTTTCACATTTACACAAGAAGAATTTAATAAGTTTAAATTAACAACAATTAAAAACGTTATGCAAAATGGCAAAAATATAGGCTATTTAGCTATTACAGAAAATGCAAATGATATAAAAGCAGCGATAGATGAACGAAAGACTTTTATAATTAGAACAGCTATTGCAGTTGGAATAGTAATACTAATTTTTTCTTTTGTTCTTAATAGATATTTTCTTAAACCAATTAAAAATTTAGTAAGTTACACAAAAACTATAAAAGATAAAAACCCTAAAACCACAAATATTGATGCATTAAAAATAAGAAATGATGAATTAGGATTACTCTCAAACTCTTTAGTTGATATGACATTAGAATTGCAAAAAAGAATTTCACATGCAGAAAACTTTTCTACTGATCTTGTCCATGAAATAAGAAATCCGCTTGCCTCTCTTAAAAGTGCATCAGAAATTTTGCAAGATACAAATGATATAAATCAAAGAATTAAGTTGATTAATATATTAAGTCATGATGTGCAAAGAATAGAAAGATTAATAACTGATTATTCTCAAATATTAAAAGATGAAGTTGCTTTAAGTAAGGAAAAAATAAAAAAATTAGATATTGAGCCTGTCATCAAATCAGTTGTTGATGATTTTAATAATATATATGGACTCAAAAGGGGTATTAAAATTTCTTATGAAAATGATAATAAAAATAAATATTTTATAAATGGAATAGAAAATAGAATTGAGCAAATAATTGCTAATCTTCTTGATAATGCAGTATCCTTTAGCGAAGATAATAAAAAAGTGTTAGTTAGAGTTTTGAAATCTGAAAAAAATCAAGTCATCGTAAATATATTAGATGAAGGTCAAGGATTTAAAGAAAAAGATACAAATAAAGTTTTTAAGAGATTTTATAGCAATAGACCAGACAAATTTGGACAACATTCAGGTCTTGGGCTTAATATTGTCAAAAATTTAGTTGACTTGCACGGTGCTGATATTGAAGCATCTAATAGAATAAATCAAAGTGGCGCAAGTATAGTTATTACATTTCCTAAAGTTTAAAGAGTGCTATTGATTAATTAATTCTTTATTGTTAGAAGAACCATCATGGATGATTTTAAAGTAAAAGATATATCCCAAGCAGAATTTGGACGTAAAGAAATTTCAATAGCTGAAAGTGAAATGCCTGGACTAATGGCATTAAGAGAAGAGTATTCAGGTAAATCACCATTAAAAGGAGCAAAAATTATTGGCTGTTTACACATGACAATTCAAACAGCTGTACTAATTGAAACACTAGTAGATTTAGGCGCTGAAGTAAGATGGTCCTCTTGCAATATTTTTTCAACTCAAGATCATGCAGCTGCAGCAATAGCAAAAACTGGAGTCCCTGTATTTGCATGGAAAGGTGAAACAGAAGAGGAGTACCTATGGTGCATTAAGCAAACAATAATAGGTAAAAAAGAATGGAAACCAAATATGTTATTGGATGATGGAGGTGATCTGACAGCTATAATGCATAATGAATATAAAGAATTATTAAAAGATGTGAAGGGTGTTTCAGAAGAAACGACAACAGGAATTAAAGCCTTAAATAAAATGGAAAAAGATAAATCACTTTTACTTCCTGCTATTAATGTAAATGATTCAGTTACGAAATCTAAATTCGATAATTTATACGGATGTAGAGAGAGTTTGGTTGATGGCATAAGAAGAGCAACAGATGTCATGATGTCTGGCAAAATAGCTATAGTCGCAGGATTTGGTGATGTTGGAAAAGGTAGTGCCGCATCTTTGAGACAAAGTGGAGCAAGAGTATTGGTTACAGAAGCAGATCCTATTTGTGCTTTACAGGCTGCAATGGAAGGATATGAAGTAGTTTTGATGGAAGAAGCAATTAGCAAGGCTGACATTGTTGTAACTGCCACTGGTAACAAAGATATTGTTACAGCAGATCATATGAGAGAAATGAAAGACAGGGCAATTCTATGTAACATTGGGCATTTTGATAATGAGATTCAAGTGGAAGCATTAAAAAATTATAAATGGACCGAAGTAAAACCGCAGGTACATGAGATAGAGCTACCAAGTAAAAAAAGAATAATTCTTTTAGCTGAAGGCAGATTGGTAAACTTAGGATGTGCGACGGGACATCCTAGTTTTGTAATGAGTGCATCATTTACTAATCAAGTTATTGCTCAAATAGAACTATGGAATAATCACAAAAATTATGAAAACAAAGTATATGTATTGCCTAAACATTTAGATGAAAAAGTTGCAACTCTACATTTAAAAAAAGTAGGTGCAAAATTAACTAAATTATCCAAAGAACAAGCAGACTATATTAGTGTAGGAGTAGAGGGTCCTTTCAAACCTAATGCCTATCGCTACTAGAATAGATATAGTAGATTTATCTTCAGAATATAAAACCGAAGAATTAGCCAAAAAATTCATAAAAAAAATCAAACCTGGAAATATAATTTTTTTGTATGGAGAAATGGGGGTTGGAAAAACTACATTTATTAAATACTTAATTAATGCTCTTCAAAAAAAAAATAAATTAGAACAAACTGAAGTAACAAGTCCCACATTTAATTTGCTTAATGAATATCAGGTTAATGAAATAAAGGTTAATCATTACGATTTGTATAGATTAAAATCCATCGAAGAGATAAAAAATTTAGATTTGTTTGAAAACAATAAGAACACAATAACATTAATTGAGTGGCCGCAAATAATTAAAGCAAAACCAGAAAATTTGATAGAATTAGTTTTTAAGTATGAAGATGACTACAAGAAAAGATCTGTAAAAATCAAAGGTTTAGATTTGTAATTGAAATGAAAAATTCAAAAAAAATAAAAGGTGATGCTTCATTTCGTAAATTTTTTAGAAAAAAAAATAAAAATTTTTCCTCAATAATTGTTTATTCAAGAAAAGAAAAAATTCAAAATCTTTTGATATATGATGCTATTAATAAAATTTTAGTAAAAAATAAGATTTTAGCTCCAATATTATATCAAGAAAACTTTAATAAAAATTATTTAGAGATAGAGGATTTCGGTGATGATACAATTTTTAAAATTTTGTCTAAAAAGAAAAAAGGTCATCTTATTTATTTTAAAAAAATAATTAACACTCTTAATCAAATACAATCAATTAAAGATAAAAGTATTCAAAATTTTAAAAAAAAAATCTTTATAATTCCTAAATATGAAAAAAAAGTTCTTATTAAAGAAGCAAATTTGTTTTGTGATTGGTATGTAAAAAAAGAAATATCAAATAAACATAGAGTAAAATTTATTAAAAAATTTAAAAAAATAGTTAAAAAATTATCATTAAGTCTAAAATTAAAGAATAATTTCTTTGTTCATAGGGATTTTCATGTTTCGAATTTGATGTTAGTGAATGATAGAATAGGAGTAATTGACAGTCAGGATGCTTTAATCGGAAATAGAGCTTATGATTTAGCATCTTTAATAGATGATGTTAGACTAAAAACATCTAAAACGTTAAAAAAACAAATCTACAAACTATACATAGATAAACAAAAAAAGTTGAATAAACCTAAATTCAAAAACGATTTTGAAATATTATCAGTTTTAAGAAATTTAAAAATTATAGGAATATTCACTCGTTTAGCTGTGAGAGATAGAAAAAAAAATTATTTGAAATTAATTCCTTATGCTTGGACTTTAATTAATAATAGAATTAATGAAAATAAAATATTCGAAGATTTAAAAAAACTTTTAAATCAATACTTTAAAGGAAAATTAAATGAGAATTAAAACAGCGTTGATATTATGTGCTGGATTAGGAAAAAGGTTAGCGCCCCTTACTTTAAAAACGCCAAAACCATTATTAAAATTGAATAATATAACAGTTTTAGAAAGTTGCATTAATACTATTATAAAATTGGGAGTTAATAAAATTTTTATTAATACTTTTCATTTAGGTGAAAAAGTTTCTAACTTCATCGAAAATCAAAATTTTTCTACAAGTATTGAAATAATTGAAGATGGTAATAAAATTTTAAATACTGGTGGTGGGATACTTAATATGATTAATCATTCTGATGATAATGATTTTTTAGTTTTTAATCCAGATACTTTATGGAATGAAAGTTACATAAATGAAATAGATAATATGCAGAAATTCTACTTTAAAAATCAATTAAATAATATTCTTTTGGTCACAAAAAAAAAATTAAGTTTTGATCAAAATTTAACTGGGGATTTTGAATTAAAAAAAAATTTGTTGAAAAAAGAAAACAATAAATCATTTATTTATATTGGATGTCAAATTTTAAAAAAAGACCTATTTAAAAACTATAAAGTAAAAAATTTTTCAATTTCAGAAATTTGGAATGAATTATTAAAGAAAAATGAATTAAATGGATTTGAAAGTATAAATAAATTTAATCATTTAACTAATTTAGAAACTTTTAAAAAACTAAAAGACTTTTAGCGCGTTCTTTATCTAGATATTGAGAATTTTTTATATGTAGCGCCTCATCAAATTCAATGATTAAAGGGTTTCCAGTTGGTATCTCAAGTTTAGAAATTTGTTTATTATCTAGTTGAAATAAATATTTGCATAATGCTCTTATAGAATTTCCATGAGCAGAAATTAAAACATTTTCTTTAAGTAATTTATTTTGGATTTCATCTTTAAAATATTTATAAACTCTTTCATAAGTGTCTTTGAGAGACTCAGTATCTGGAACAACTTCTTTTGGTAACTTTTTATATATTTCAATCTTCATAGGGTGATAAGGACTATTTTTGTCTAAAGGTTCTGGCTTTACATCCCATGATCGTCGGAATTCATGAACTTTATCTTCACCAATTTTTTTACCCATTTCAATTTTGTTCAGACCTGTAAGTGCTCCATAATGTCTTTCATTGAGCTGCCAAGCTTTAATAAAACTATCATCATCATTTAAGATTTTTTTAATAATTTTCATAGTATGATTGGCTCTTAATTGAAAAGATGAATAACAATAATGAATTTTAATATTTTGATTTTTTATTAAATAACCAGCTTTTTCGGCTTCTGATTTTCCTTGTTCTGTTAGATCAATATCAACCCATCCAGTAAATTTTTTCTCTAAATTCCAAATACTTTGACCATGTCTTACTAATATTAAAAAACTCATATTGTTATTTCTAAAATATATTTATAAATAAAACTATACAATTAATGATAAATTTCTTTTCAAGTTATAAAATTATTTTTTATTCTATTAATTGTTGTTTATTAATTTTGTATCTTTTCCCTGGTAGCCTAATAGGTTGCTTTCTTTATAGTGACTGCAAAATACAACCACAAATAACAAGAGATTTAATAGTATCATCGAATCACCTTTATGCTTTTGCTTTACTTTCTATAGTTGGTTTTATTAGCTATGAGGAACAAAAAAAAATAAAGTTATTAATTATCTATTTAATTTTATTATCAATCATACTTGAAGTATTTCATAATTTTATCCCAGGAAGAAGTTATCAATGGTCAGATTTATTTGGTAACTTGCTTGGAGTTGTTATAATAATTTTTTTTCATGCCCTAAATAAAAAATATGAATTCTTTAAAAAATAAATTATTAATTTGTACTTTTTTTTTTATTTCTGCATGTTCGTCTATTCCTGTAAATACTTCTAATAGCTGTAAAATTTTTGATGAGAGATATCTTTGGTATAAACATACAAAAAAAGTTGAACAAAAATGGGGTACCCCAATTCATATTCAATTAGCAATAATTAAAATGGAGTCAGATTTTGATTGGTTGGCTAAACCAGCAAGACAAAAAATTTTTAAGGTGATACCCTATAAAAGACCCTCAAGTTCATTTGGTTACTCTCAAGCTGTAAAAGGAACTTGGGAGCAATATAAAAAAGAAACAGGAAATAAATTAGCCACAAGAATAAGGTTTAAAGATAGTGTTGATTTTATAGGCTGGTATACAAATAAAACAGAAACTATTTTAAATATATCTAAACAAGATGCATTTAAACAATATCTTGCTTACCATGAAGGATGGGGAAATTTTAAATACTATAAGAAAAATAAAAAAGTAATAAGATTAGCCAAAAAGGTAAAAAAACAATCTGATATTTATAAAAACCAGTTGTCAAAATGTAAAAATTCACTTAACAAAAATAAATACATTATTTTTTAGATAATTCTTTTTTTAGTTCTAAATCTACTGCATCAATTCTTTTAGTATTTTTTGCAAACGCTAAATACATCGAAGGGGTAATGTACAATGTAAAAAAAGTTGAAATGATCATACCACCAAGTATTGTAGCTCCAACAGCCAATCTTGAACCTTCTCCTGCTCCAGGACCAAAGTTACCTATCACTAGAGGCATCATAGCTATCATCGTACTCAATGATGTCATAATAATTGGTCTAAATCTAACTGAACATGACTCTTTGACAGCAGACTCAACATTTTTTCCAGTTGTTCTAATTTGGTTTGCATAGTCTACAATTAAAATACTATTTTTTGTTGAGATACCTATAAGTATTATTAATGCAATTTGAGAAAAAATATTAATGGAACTATTGAGAAATAAGATAAATACCAATCCACCAAATATTGCTAAAGGGACAGTTAAAACAATTATAAATGGATGAATGAAAGAATTAAATGTTGCAGCCATCACTAGATATGCTGTTAGCAAAGCTAAAGCAAATATAATGAATAATTCATTGCTAGTCTCCTTTAATTCTTCAGATTTGCCTTTCCAAGTAATTTGATTCTCAGGGGCTATTTCTGCCATCACATTTTCAAAATATTTTATTGCTTCAGTCAAAGTATAATTTTCACTAATATTTGCCGAGATTGTGATAGCACGTTGTCTATTATATCTGGCCAATTGTTTAGCGGCACCTTCCTCTTTGAAACTAACAAGGTTTGCTAAAGATATTAATTTTCCATTATTTTCAGAACGCACAAATATTTTTGAAATTCCATCTTTGTTTCTTCTGTCAGATAAATATTGTTGTACAATAATTGGATATTCTTTACCTAGCTTATTGAAAGTAGTAATTCTTTTTCCTCCATACAGAGTTTCAAGAGTTTCACCAATCGATTTAGTAGATACACCTAAATCTTTTGCCTTATTTTTATTGATAATTAGTTTTATTTCGGGCTTGTTTCGATTGTAATCTGACTCTATTCTTGAAAGATTTTTGTTTGATCTAAGTTTTCTAATTATCTTTTTTTGGATTTGTTCTAATTCCTCGTAAGTTCTTCCATAGATAACCATTTGTAAAGGTTTATTGTAACTTGATACCCTAATTGATTGAGGAGATATTGGAAAAGCTAATGCTTGAGGCAAAGAAACAATTTTTCCAATCGCCTCTCTCAAAACAACCTCTTGTCCTTTTTTTCTATTTTTCCAATCATCTAGAAGAGCAATAATTATAAAACTATTATATGAATTGGCTGAATCACCAAAACCTGGCACCCTCATTATAAATCTAGAGTAGGGACTATCTTCAGCTTGGAGCAGTGGAATTAATCTTGCTTCAACTTTTTGAGCTTGTTCTTGAGTATATTCAAAAGAACTACCTTCATCAGTTGCTCCTATAATAAGGTAAGCTCCCCTATCTTCCATAGGTAGCAGTTCTTTTTTGGAAAAACTAAACAATAAGATTGATGAAATTATTATAAAGATAATAAAAACACCAACTGCTTTAGTTTTATTGATAATGACATCTAAAGTTTCTTTGTAAAAATTAGAAAAGTTTAAAAAAATTTTTTCAAATTTTTGTATAAAAGCATTTTTATTTATTTTTTTGTTTAAAAATTTACTCGCCAACATAGGAGATAAAGTTAATGCTACAAAAGAAGACACAATAATCGAAAATGATAATGCTATTGCTGTTTCTTTAAATAATGTACCAGAAATTCCCTCAATAAAAATGAGTGGCAAAAAAACAGCAACTAAAATTAAGGTTGTTGCAATTATAGCAAAAGAAATTTGTTTAGATCCTTTATATGAAGCAACCAATGGGTTTTCACCATTTTCAATTCTTCTATATATAGCGTCAGTCATAATAACTGAATCATCAGTAATTATTCCAATAGCCAAAATAAAACTCAAAAGTACAAAAATGTTTATAGATAGTCCAAAAATATATAGACCCAGAAAAGATGCTATCAAACTTACTGGTAGAGCAACTGCAGGAACAATTACTGCTTTTAAATTACCTAAAAATAAATAAATTATTATTACAACTAATACAAAGGCTATTATTAAAGTTTTATAAACCTCTTCAATTGCAGCTTCCACATAATTGGCTCTGTTAAAAGCGACTCTTAAATCAAGACCTTCAGGTAAAGTTTTTTTTACTTCTTTGATTTTGTCTTTTATATCATTGGATAGTTCTACTGTTGAAGCACCACTTCTTGCATATATCCCAATTCCTACAGTTTTTAAATTAAGTTGATCTTTGGTTTGAGCTTTAAAAAGTGTTTTCTCTGAAACAGGACCAAATTCAACATTGGCAACATCTGATAACAAAATAATTTGATTATCTGTTTTTTTAATAGGCAACTGTTTAATAGTATCAATATCATTGTATGATTTGTCTAAATTTAGAGTTAAATCTATATTATCTGCTTCGAGAGTTCCCGCTGGTAGTCTTATATTTTCTCCTCGCAAAGCAATCTCTACCTCTTGAATGGTTAGATTATTTGCTGCAAGTTTTAAAGGGTCAATCCAAATTCTAATACTTAATTCCCTTAATCCACCAACTCTTATTCTTCCAACATTTTTTACACTTGAAAATTGATCAATTAAAAAGCGTTCAGCGTAATCACCTAATTCTAAATCACTCCAGCTAGACGATGATAATGATAACCACATTGTAGTAGTAAATCCTGCTGCTCTCTTTAAAATTTGAGGGGGGTCAGACTCTGAAGGTAAGTTATCAACAACTCTCGCAACCCTTTCTCTTATATCGTTAGCTGCATTATCAAGATTTATACTTGTATCAAATTCCACATTAATAGTACTTCTTCCATTTTCAGATTTAGAGTCTATATTTTTAATGCCTTCAGCACCCCCAATAACATCTTCAACTATTTGAGTTACTTCTTGATCTACAATTGATGCAGCCGCAGATTTATAATTTATTTGAATCTGAACTACAGGAGGTTGAATTCCATCAGGTAGCTCACGTACTGGTAATTTCCAAAATACAAATAAACCAAAAATAATTAGAATTAGAGACATTACCCAAGAAACTGCAGGTCTTTTTATGCTTAATTCAGTTATAAACATTTATTTATTTATAGGTTTTATTTTTCCGCCAGGTCTAACTTTTTTTAGGCCTTCTGCTACAATAATATCACCTTCACTTAAGCCTGAAAGTATTTCAATATTTTTATTATCTCTTAAGCCAGTTTTTACTTCTGTTTTATTTGCAATATTTTCATCTGTGATTTTGTAAACATATGATTTATCTCCTTCTATCATCACACCCGTATCTGGAATGCTTAAAGAATTTCTTAAATTAAATTTTACTTTTACTTCTAATAAAGATCCAGAAATCAACTCTAAATTTGTGTTATTAATTTTTATTCTAGATAACAAACTTCTAGTATCAGCATTTATTCTGCTTGAGACAAAATCAACCTCACCTTGAAATATTTTATCTTTATAGCTAGATATTTTAATATCAACAGGAAGCCCTTTTTTTATGTAAGCTGCATAATTTTCAGGAATTTTTATATCAGAGTAAATAGTTGAATTGTCATCCAATGTAATAATAAATATATTATCAGATATAAATATATCTTCAGTAAGCCCCGTATATCCAAGTACACCACTAAAAGGAGCAATTAAATCTCCACTTTTTAGTTTTATCAAAACTTCACCTTTTTTTACCAAGTTTTTTAGTTTTAATTCTTCAACTAAATCATCCTTTTTAATTTTAAAGGTTTTAGATTTATTTGAAATTGCAGTCCCAAATGTTTCTATTTTATCAGAAAATTCTTTCTGTACTACTTCTGTAACTATTATTCCAGGGGGTGGTCTTTTACTAAATTTTTTTTTAAAATGATTTCCAATCATTGTTCTCCCAATAATCACAATTGCTATGATTAAAAAAAATACCAATATTATAGAAATAGTTTTTGTAGATCTTTTCATACTTAATTTAAATTATGCCGTATTCAGCCCACGAGCCATCGTAAATACAAGGTTGATATTTATCATTTATTAGAGAATAAGCTAGTGCCAAAACACACGCAGTAACACCAGAACCGCATGAAAAAACAATATTATTTTCATTAATATTTTTTAGAGAGGATCTAAAAACATCTTTGAGTGCTTCTTTTTTTTTGAAAGTTTTATCTTTATTTAAACAGTTACTAAAAGGTATACACAAAGAATTAATTATATTTCCACTTCTTAAACCTTTCCTAGGTTCTGGAACTTTCCCTTCAAATCTTTCCTTACTTCTAGCATCAATCACCTTAAATTCTTGAGATTTAATATTTTGATTGATAAAATTTTTATCTTTAACTAACTCTTTTTTTTTAGAACTTTTGTATTTAGATATACTTATAATAGACTCAATATTAGTAATTTTTCTATTTTCTTTAATCCATTTACCTAAACCTCCATTTAATACATGAACCAAATTCGGGTTATGGCCATAGTAAATGAAATTAAACCAACAACGACAAGAACTAATCACATCTGAATTATCATAAATAATAATTTGATCACTATTTTTTATGCCCATTTTTGAAACTATCTTTTCCCAGTCATTTGAATCAACTAACATATGTGGAAGATCGACATCTTTTTTTGAATTATCATCTAAATCAAAAAAGACAGCATTTGGTATGTGATTAGCCTTATATTCTTCCAAACTATTTCTTTTAGCTTGTGGCATATGCCATGAACAATCAATAATTTTTACAGTATTAAGATTTTTTTCCAACCAATCTGTTTCAACTAGTGACATACTATCTTTTTTCTAAATATTTTTGATGGTATTCTTCAGCTGGACAATAATTTTTTAATAGAGAAATTTTTGTAACTACTTTACCCGAAAATCTTTGATCTACATCTTTTAACACTTTTTCAGCTATAATTTTTTGATTATCATTTATATAAAATATTTCACTTCTATATTGCGTTCCAAAATCTGGTCCTTGGGAATTTAAAGTAGTTGGGTCGTGCATTTGGAAAAAAGTTTTTAATATTTTTTCGTATGATATAATCTTTTCATCATAATCAAGCTTTACAACCTCGGCATGATTGGTGTTACCAGTGCATACCTCTTTATAAGTGGTAGTAGGACTATTGCCTCCGCAATAGCCAACTTCTGTTTTAATAACCCCATTAAGTTTACTAAATTTAATTTCAGGTCCCCAAAAACACCCAAGTGCTAAAACTGCTATTTCCATTGATTATAATTTAAATTAATTTACAAATTATTCATATGTTGAGTAAAAATCAATTAGGATTTTTGTACATGTTTATGTCCATTTGTGCATTTTCATTAATGGATGTAATAGTTAAATGGTCAGTTGAATATCCGATTGGTCAAGTTTTGTTTTTTAGAGGTTTTTTTGGAATAGTTTTTTATTTGTTTGTAATTCCAAGAGATAGATTACATAATTTTTACCAAACAAGAAGACCCGGTCTTCATTTTTTAAGATGTACTTCAGGATTGATAGCATTAGTAGCGATATTTATAGCTTTAAGAGAATTGCCTTTAGCTACAGTTGTTAGTATTTCATTCGCAGCCCCAATATTTACAACTATATTTTCAATTTTTCTTTTAAGTGAAAAAGTAGGAATTTTTAGATGGCTGGCTGTTTTGGTGGGTTTTATTGGAATTTTGATAATTACAGAACCTGGTATCAGTGAATTAAATATATATTATATTTTTCCAATTATATTTTGTTTAGGACTTTCTTATGTTGCAATAACAATCAGACAACTGTCATCAACGGAGCCAGTATGGTTAATTTCTTTCTATTTTTCTCTTTCAATAACTTTGTTAAGTTTATTTACAATATCGCAAGGTTGGGTTATGCCAAGTTTAAATCATTTAATATTATTGTCATTGGTTGGCATTTTTGGTGGTGTTGCAAATTTATGGTTAAGCCAGTCTTACAAATATTCAGAAGTCTCTCTTGTAACTCCTTTGAAATATTTAGCGTTAGTTTTTGCTATCATTTTTGGCTATTTTATCTGGGATGAAATTCCAACAGTAAAAACTTTAGGAGGTGCATTTTTAGTAATAATTTCAACTTTGATAATTTTTAGAAGAGAAATCTACAAAAAAAAGGTTATCACCTCTAAAACAATAAATGACTAAAATCCCTAAATATTGGAATAAAGCAAAAAAGTACTTGTCAAAAAAAGACAAAACGATGGCTAAATTAATCAAAGATTATCAAAGTCCATCAGAAACTATTTTAACATCAAGAAGAGATATATTTTTTTCTTTATGTAAAAGTATAATTGGACAACAAATAAGCGTGGCTGCAGCTAATTCAGTTTTTTTAAAATTTAAAAAAAAATGTAATGGTAAGATTAATGCAAAAATAGTCTCAAAATTAAGCTCTTCTAAATTAAAAAGC
>Ga0209335_10003914_pt1 | contig 14515 bp, 10 predicted proteins | sample COG_09_FD_184753 | JGI IMG/M metagenome (GOLD analysis project Ga0209335, IMG submission 184753) | Pelagic Microbial community sample from North Sea - COGITO 998_met_09 (SPAdes) (version 2) | ecosystem: Environmental > Aquatic > Marine > Neritic zone/Coastal water | place: Helgoland, sampling...
GGAATAAGATTAACCACAGCAAAACAGGGCAAACTAATTGTTAGAGAAAAAACACAAGAGCCCGTATTGCAGCTGTCAAAAGGGCAAATTTATCAAGTTATGAAAGAAAAACAGTTAGATGGAGACCTTAGTTTTGAAAGTAGTTCCATAGCTGGAGTAGCTAGTGAAATAAACTTTAGGCTACGTGGTGATGACGAGAGAGAGATGACCTCACTAGAACTTTTAGGAAATAGAAAAGGTGAATACACAAAGTTCAAAGTATCGCAAAACGTAAATAATGCAGCCTTGCACCTCAGGTTATCCAAATCTGTTTTGTTGTTGATACTACCTTTTATTGCAGTTCCATTTGGTTTAAACTATGGACGAAATCCTTCTTCAGCAGGAATTGCCATAGGTGTAGTATTTTTAATTTCACTACAAAAAACTCTTGAATTTGGCCAAAGCCTAGGAGCGGCTGGAAAAATTCCACCTTGGACTGGAATATGGCCTACAATAATAATGGTAGCATTATTTGCTTTTTGGCTTTTTAGAAAGAGTGCATTCAAAATGGGTCAACCTCCCCTTACTGCAGTCTCACATTACATCACTTACATAAAAGAAGAAGTTAGAAATAAAGCTAATAATATTTTCTCGTCAAAAGAAAAGCTGAATTGATGATTAAACTTCTCTCTTACTTATCAAAAACCTTTTATACTATCTGGCTTACAACAGTATTTGGCTTTTTAGTATTAATTGGACTTCTAGATAGTCTCGCAAACGGCAGTGATATTCTTGCTGATGGGGGTGGATTTATAGATACTTTCAAGTATATGGGATTAAGAGCGCCTGTTATTTTTGACAGAATATTTGTTTTCACAATAGTGGTAAGTGTGTTGCTCACTTATGTTAAACTCATTAGACAGCATGAGTTGGTAGCATTATTGGGTTTTGGGATATCAGTTACGCGACAACTATTACTTATGACTCCGATAGTGCTATTTACTGCTTTTTCTTCTGTTGCAATAATTGATATTAGCATAGCGCCAGCAGTCCGTTCTCTTCAAGCATGGGGAATTGGAGAATATAAAATAAAAAATATAACTCCTCAAAACCCTCTTTGGCTGGAGGATAATGGAAGGATTATAAAAGCTAATAGGCGCTTAGATTACAACACCCTTGGTGATATTGAGTTTTATAAAAGGTCAGAATCTGGTTCAGTAGATGAAATTGTGTGGGCTCAAAAAGCAACATATGAAGTTGAAAATTGGACTCTAGAAGGAATAGAAGTTCTAATTACCAAAGAAGCAAATGGTGAGCCACGAAAAGCAGAGCAAGATATAAACCCAAGACTTTGGGTTACAAGACAAAATCCTAAGTCAATAGCTCGATTAGCTGCTGAACCTAGAGATTTATCAATATCAGAAATGCGTAATTTTAGCAAAGAGGGAAACTCTGGATCCAAACCTAGGTTTGCATATACATTTTGGCATGCACACAGATTAACAAGGCCTTTGGCAGCATGGATTTTACTACTTGTTGCAGTACCTCTAATGCAAAGCACAGGAAGACAAGATACAGGCGATAAAACTTTAATAATTGGACTAGGAGGAGGATTCCTCTTTTTAATAATTGATGGCGCTATGGCAACATTTGCAGCATCTGGCGGAATGGCCGTAACAACTGCCATAAGCTTACCCATAGCTTTATTTGGAATTTTAGGAACATGGCTCTGTCTAAAAACAGAAAGCCTCAAATAAATGCAATTTAATAACTCAAAAATATGGTTTATTTATAATCCCAATAGCGCAAGAGTTTTGAAAAAAGGCTCATTACTTAAAAAATATTATCGTAGGTTCAATGCTCAACTTCATAGTTTAGAGAAATTTTCCGACGTACAGATAGTTGTCAGTAAAGCATTGGAAAATAAGGTGTCGTACGTATGTATAGAAGGAGGTGATGGAACTACTCATGGAGTCATAACAGCATTTCTAAAACAATCAACAAACTCAAACCTTCCATTTTTTATATTAATACCAGGCGGGAATACAAACCAAATCTCAAAAAATATTGGTATAAAATCGGCTTCAATAAAAGCTTTAAAAAAATCTTTTAAAGTCAATAAAGTCATTAATACCCCTATATTATCAATTACCGATAATAATAAAAATAGCTATTTTGGATTCTTATTTTCTAGTGGGGCACTTCCACAGCTAACTGACTATACAAAGAATAGATTCCACCAACGAGGAATCGGGGGGTCATTTGCCGTAGTGGGCGGGATGTTAAAAGGGTTTAAAAAGAACAATAAAATTACACAGCCGACTAAAATAAAAGTTGATATTAGAACGACTAAAAACCATAAAATTGATGACTTGCATTTTGGTTCTATAGTTACAACTTTACCGAGTTTAATTCTTAAACTTGATCCATTCTGGGGAAAACAAGAATTTCCGTTACGCTTAACTTATGCTTCCAGTAATCATAAAAAATTAATAAAAAATGTAATAAGCTTATGGCTAGGAAATAAAAATAAATCACGAAAACAGGATGGATTATTTAGCTGGAATGCAACAAAAATTAAATTTCACTATACCGGACCATGTATGCTTGACGGCGAATTTCTTAGTTTATCAAATAATTTTGTTATATCGTCAACCAAGCCATTGAATTTTATAAGATGAGCGAAACAATTTTTGATATATTATCTGAAGAAAACATCTTACCTAATCCACGTGTTTCAAAAATATGCAAAACGATAATTAAAAGGCATCCGGAAAGAGTAAAAGCTGTTATATATTATGGTTCATCTTTAAGGGATTTAGACAAACCTGATAAAATGCTCGATTTTTATGTTATTGTTGATAGTTACAGAAAGACTCATAAAAGTCTTGTAAGAGCTTTTTTAAATTATTTGATACCACCTGCTGTGTACTACTATGAAAAACTGGATAAAAATAATATACTAATTAAATGCAAATACTCAATTATCTCTCTACCTGCGTTTGAAAAACTAAGCGGGGAAAAATCTTTTTTATCTATGATATGGGGTCGATTTTGTCAGCCATGCAGCATTCTCTATTCAGAAAGTTCTACTATAACTGATCGCCTTATCACTGCACGGGAAAATTCAGTAAGACATATGGCCTCTCAAATAACCCCATTGATTTCCGGTCCTATAAAATCTTCTCAATTTTGGGCTAAAGGCTTTCATGAAAGCTACAGAACAGAACTTCGTCCAGAAAGCTCGGAAAAAAGAGCAATTGAAATTGTTGAACGTTATGAAAATCGTTATAGTAGAATAACTACAGTTCTTTTCGGAAAACCTGATAAGGATGGTTATTATTTAACCCCACATGAAACTAGAATTTATACAAAGTCTAAGTGGTTTATTAGAAGGTTAATTGGAAAACCAATGACTGCAATTCGTGTTATAAACAGTGCGGCAACATTTGATGGAGGATTAAACTATATATTGATGAAACTAAAAAATCATTCTGGAGTTACCATCTCACCAACTTCTTTCGAAAAAAGACATCCTGTTATATGCTCACCAATAATGGGCTGGAAATTATGGAAAAAAGGGGCATTCAAATAAATAATATCAAATTAAGTTTTTATACTTATTTTCTTCGTATCTGAAAAAATTCCTTTAAAATATTTGCTGTATTATCTGCAAGAACTCCAGACTTAATTAAAGGCTTATGATTACATGATTTTGTCTCAAAAAATCTAACGCCGCTCTCTACTGCTCCGCTTTTTATATCTGTAGCCCCATAAACTACTCTCTTTAAGCGAGCAGCACTTATAACTCCGGCACACATTGTACAAGGTTCAAGCGTTACATAAAGGCTACAATCTACTAATCTATAATTTTTTAAAATAGTAGATGCCTTACGAATTGCTAAAATTTCAGCATGCGCAGATGGATCCATTAAACTAATTGGAGAATTACCTGCGCGTGAGATAATTTTACCCTTTGAATTGACAATAACTGCTCCAACAGGCACTTCTCCACGGTCTGATGCCTCTTGAGCTTGTGATATAGCCTCACACATGTAGTATTCATCATTCATTATTCTTTCTACTCGAGTAGGAAACAAAAGGTCAAGCTAGGTAATTTATGAAGCAAGAAAATAAAATTAAGGAAAAAGGCGAACGTATTGCAAAATTTCTAGCACGCTCAGGAGTTGCCTCACGAAGAGAGAGCGAAAAACTAATTAGCTATGGCCGTATAAAATTAAATGGGAAAATTTTATCCACTCCCGCAGTCAAAGTCACATCAAAAGATGTTGTACTCTTTGATAATCAACCAGTGGCACCCAAACAACCATTAAGGTTATGGCGCTACCATAAACCAGATGGTTTAATAACCACTCATAAAGATGAAAGAAATAGAAGCACGGTATTTGATGAACTTCCTAAAGAGTTAGGAAGGGTAATATCAATTGGACGTCTTGATCTAACATCAGAAGGTTTGCTTTTACTAACAAATGATGGAGAGCTTGCTCGGGCGTTAGAGTTACCTAGCACAGGGTGGCAAAGAAAGTATCGAGTGAGAGCTTATGGAAAAGTTAATCAACATGACCTTGATAAGCTTCAAAAAGGTATTACTATAGATGGAATTAAGACTGGACCAATTATAGCTATATTAGAGCGTCAAAAGGGAGATAATGTCTGGATATCTGTTACATTAAGAGAGGGTAAAAATAGAGAAATCAGGAGAGCTTTAGACACACTCGGCCTAAGAGTAAATCGCCTTATAAGAATTTCATATGGTCCATTTCAACTAGGCAACTTGGACAAAGGGACAGTTGAAGAAGTTAAATTACGTATTTTGAAAGAACAAGTCGGTCACTTAATCGAAATACCTGATGTAAAAAATGTTGTAGAAAATAAAATCTCTAGTAATAAAAAATTACCGTTGAATAAGGGATTACATAAACCTCCATTAGGTAATTTTAAATTTAATAAAAGGCATCATGCTAACAGAGGAAAGCTATCAGAGAGATCAGAAAATAAAAGCCACAGTAGAGTAAATACAAATAACAACAGGAAAAAAAGTTAGTGCGAATTGTTTCAGGTAAGCTTAAGGGGCGAAAAATCCATACTCCTTTAGGCAATAATACTCGTCCAACTAGTGACCAAACACGAGAGTCTATTTTTAACATATTAACACATGCAGATTGGTCACCTAAACTTGATGGAGCAATAGTCGCGGATATTTTTGCAGGTACAGGCGCATTAGGTTTTGAGGCTATCTCTCGAGGAGCAAAATTTTGTCTATTTGTAGAAACAGAACCAAATGCAAGAGGTGCTATTAGAAAAAATACAGAAAACATGAATTTATTTGATTGTACAAGAATTCATCGACACGACGCTACTAAACTTAAAATTGCACCCGGAAATCTAAGAGGGCCTTTCACGCATGTTTTTATAGATCCTCCTTACAATAAAGGACTTTGGAAGCCAGTTATTAATAGATTGAATGAATTTAATTTAATTGCGGAAGATGGGATTATAATCCTTGAAGAAAGTAAAGATATGGAAATTGACCAAAGTAAATTCAACATATTAGCTGATAAAGAATGGGGAGGAACAAGGGTTCTTTTTTTAGGAGCAGTCAAAAATAAATATTAACGCCTACCAAATAAACGCTCTACATCAGCTAATTTAAGCTCCACATATGTAGGCCTACCATGATTACATTGACCACTATGAGGTGTATTTTCCATTTGCCTAAGTAAAGAGTTCATTTCATCATTATTTAAAATACGCCCAGCTCTTACACTTCCATGACAAGCCATAGTCCCACAAACATGCTCAAATTTTTCTTTCAAGCTTAAAGCCTCATCATACTCACTTATGTCATCAGCCAAATCTTGCATTAATTTTTGAATATTCATTTCCCCAAGAAGAGATGGAGTTTCACTAACAGCCACTGCACCCTCCCCAAAGCCTTCAAAAGAAAGTCCCATATCTTTCAACTCACCCTTACGATCTAGAAGCCTTTGAACATCGGCATCACTTAACTCTACAATTTCAGGAATAAGAAGGGTTTGCCTCTCAATTCCTTGTCCTTCAAGAGAGGCTTTCATCTTTTCGTATACAAGCCTTTCATGGGCAGCATGTTGATCAACAATAATTATTCCATCTTGTGTTTGGGATATTATATATGTTTCATGAAGTTGCGCACGAGCAATACCCAAAGGATATAAATCGTTATCTTGCTCTATGTTATACTCTTTATTATTTTCAAATTTAGCAGAAAAACCATAATTTGTTGGATATGGAGTGTCTTGTGACAAAGTACTTTCTGCATGGATAGAACCATCAAACCGAATGGTTGCGTTATTGCTAGGGTTATTATAATTTCTTTGAAATGTGTACTGATTTTCTCCGGTTTGCATTTTTCCTAAAGCAAAATGCGATGTGGTGGTACTTGCTCTGTGTCCAGCCGCTGCAAGGCTATGACGTAATGCAGAAACTATTAAGCCTCTAACTAATCCTGGGTTTCGAAATCTAACTTCATTTTTGGAAGGATGAACATTTACATCAACATGATCATTAGGTAAATCAATGTAGAGAGCAACAATTGGGTGACGGTCTCGAGCAAGAAAATCTTGATAGGCTCCTCTTACAGCTCCATGTAGAATTTTGTCGCGCACAGGTCGGCCGTTAACAAAGAGAAACTGATGCTGAGTATTACCACGTGAATACGTTGGTAAACCAGCATATCCACTTAAACTAATTTCATCTCTAATTTTATCAATCAATATTGAATTAGACGTGAAATCTTCGCCTAATATTGATGCTAAACGCGATAGCCTAGCCTTTTGGTCATTCTGGTTTTTCTGAACATTAAATAAAGTGCGTTTTATGTTGCTCAATTTAAATCCAATGCTTGGGTTTGCCATAGCTAGGCGCTTAACATTATCTGAGATGGCCAAGCTTTCACTACGTTCAGATTTCATGAATTTTAATCGGGCAGGTGTCGCATAAAATAAATCTTTAACAGTAACCTGAGTTCCGTGGTGAATTAGCCTTGGTGCAGGTGCAACAGAACTCTGCTGCCCTCCCTCGACAGTGATCTTCCAAGAATTTTTAGCATTCTTGAGTTGAGATTTAATCTGAAGCCGTGATACGGATGCTATAGATGGTAAAGCTTCTCCACGAAAACCCATAGTATTTATATTCAATAAATCCCAATTTCCTTCAGAGTCAGGCAGTAATTTAGAAGTAGCATGACGTTTTATAGCCACTGACAAACAATTTTCGCTCATTCCGCTACCATTATCAGTAACTGAAATTAACCCAAGCCCGCCTCCGTCATAAAAGATATCAATTTGAGAAGCACCTGCATCAACCGAGTTTTCAACTAATTCCTTTATTACGCTTGCTGGACGCTCAACCACCTCACCTGCAGCGATACGATTCACTGTTTCAGTCGGCATTTCACGAATAATTGGTGGCGTATTATTCATTTAGTATTTGAAAAGTATTCAAACATAAGTTTAAGTCTAAAGGCCTGGTAATTTGGCTGCTCCCGGACGTTTAGTGATTTTAACATCCTCTCCGCCAGTAGCTGCAGTAATTGCCTCTAACCTTTTGGCTTCAATATCAGAATCTATAGGCGCATTTTCCGGGGAAAAACGACTCCCATCCTTCCAGAATAGTACCTGATCTGAAAAGCCTTTAGATTTTCGTTCAACAGAATTGGATCCATCAATCTCCAATCTAATTTCTGGATTGGCTGAGCCTACACCTGCTTTAGACATTAAAACTACTTCTCCACGGGTAGGCTCCACGTCATCGATATTACCCAGTAATGCGTTCCTAGCTGATTCTTGGCTATAATTGTTTTCAGACGAACTAGTTCCAATCTGAGGGGGTCTAAGGTTATATTCTGGGGGAACAACTAAAGGTGCTTTAGTTAAAATATTAAATTCATTTGGAGCATTTTTTGTAATACCCAACGCTTTTGTTGTTTGAGTACAACCTAAGATCATAGATGAAGCAGATATAGCCATTAAAATATTAGTGAATTTCATTTTGAGTCTCTCTAAATATAATTACTTACCTAAAAGGTATAAGTTCGCCTAGCAAATATGCAAAGCTATTTTTCTAAACATCTGATATATTTTTTTTATTAGTAAAGCTGGCCAAAATAAGACCAATAACCCCGCAAGTTATTGAGGTGTCGGCTACATTAAAAACCCAACGGAAACCAATTTCGCTAAAATCAATAAAATCAGTCACTGCTCCGAATAAAAAACGATCAATACCGTTTCCTATAGCACCGCTTATGATTAAGGAAAAAGATATTTTTGAGAGAAAATCCTCAGTTTTATTTAACATATAGATTAAAATTCCACTCATTAGAAAAGCAAATATTGTTAGGAACCACCTCTTAAAATCACCATCACCCTGTAAAAGTCCCCAACTTATTCCAGGGTTACAAACTAGTGATATGTCCATTGGTCCGGATAAAGCATGATATTTACCAGGTGCCAAGTTCATTTCACAAATATTAATAGGGACATTAAAAAACTGGGTCACTGAAAACTTTGTCCATTGATCAATTATGACTATACCCAAAGGAATTAAAACAGAATATAAAAATAACTTTTTTTTCATTTGACTAAGCTCTTAATACGATCGCCTTGATACATACTCGTGATTAAACTATTTATAGATTAACATACAATCATTTAATACAATATTTAGTATAAAATTATTTTTATAATAATTGATATAAATGAAATTCTTTATCATTCTACCATTGGCGAAAGCTATTTTTATGCTAGAGAGAACAAATAAAGTGCAAACTATATAGGTTAGTTCAATAGATGACTATTATATCAAAACTACACAACAGAAAATTGATGGCAAGTTCATTTGTAGCTTTATATATTGCATCAGGACTAAGTATTCCAGTTCAAGCTCAAGTTATAATTAATGATGATAGAACAGATGCAGTGGAAACTAATGGCGAAGATGTTACAATCGAAAATGAAGGCACTATAACAATAGATACTACAGGACCTGCACTAGTCCTGAATTCCAATAATAACATAATAAATTCCGGTTCTATAACAATAGAAGATGTTAATAATGCTATCGGAGTAAGTCTTGAGGGCGGTGAAAATAGAAATTACACGCAAAGTGGTTCAATAAATGTAAATGAAACTTTTGAAGTTGCGAGTACTGACTCAGATCCTGCTACAGATGGGCCGTTCGCTGAAGGAAGTGGAAGAACCGGAATTTTAATTTCAGGCTCTTCCCCTTTTGAGGGAAATGTTGAACTAACATCCACTTCAAGTATCAATATCGAGGGAACTGATAGCTTTGGTATCAATTTAACAAACACCTCGATCAATCAAGAGGGCTTAATTGGGGATTTGTTTACTGGTGGAGCTATTACAGTTCGCGGAGCACGTAGTACTGCAATTAATATTAATTCAGGAATAACAGGCGACTTTACAAATACAGGTACAATAAATGGTCAAGGAGAGGACATTAAAGGCATAAATATTGAAGCTGATATTCAGGGTGGATTTGTTAACTCAGCAGGTGTGAGTGTAACTGGGTACAGGTCCCTTGGGCGTCCAACAATATCAGAAAGCTTTAGCTCAAATAGTCGCGAGCAAATTACAGCAGAAGATTTATTTCAAGCTGGTTCCGCTATAACCATAAGAGCTAATATTTCCGAGGGCATTCACTTTGATGATGGTATAAATGATGTACTTGACGATAATGGAAATCAAACTTTCGACTCGGATGGTAATGTTATCCGTAGTTCGGATACACCTAGCACAGTAGTACAAAATGGTTCAGCACCCGCAATTTTAATTGGTGATACAGAGAATTCAATTTTAATTGGTAGTGTTGCTCAGATTTCTGATCCTAATGACCCTCTTTATGAATCAAACCTTCAATATTCTTTTGTAAACCAAGGAGGCATCCAATCGAATGGCCTTTATGATGATATAGACGCAACCGCTCTTTCCATTAACAATACTATATTAAGTCAAGGAATAAATAATACAGGACAAATGACTGCCACTGCTTATGTTGCCCCTCAAGAACTTACTGATAGTGATGGAAATTCACTAACACCAGGTGACGGTCAAGCTAGAGTGATTGTATTAAGCACAAACACAATAGCTGATACGTTAGATAATTCTGGTGTAATATTAGCATCTTCATCGGAAGCAATCGATCTTGTGTACAATGATTTAACAAATGTTTTACCATCACGGCACGTCTTAGCAACAGCTATAGATATAGATACGACTTCAACTCTTAATGAAATTAATAATACCGGTAGTATAAGTTCAGTTTTAGTAGGCAGACAGGGCACAGCTTATGCAATAAGAGACCAGTCTGGTAGCCTATCAAGCGTTACAAATACTGGTACTATTGGTGCGGTTGGAACAACATCTGATCCAACGGGTAATGAAAGTATTAATTTTACCCTAGTAGCCATAGATGCATCACAGAATACAGATGGCTTCACGTTTATGCAAAGCCGAGCGATAGAAGATAACTCTAGCTCTAACTTTACACCCGCAGATCCTAATATCTTTGGTGATATTAGGCTGGGTATTGGCAATGATTGGGTTGGTTCATCTGCTGGAAATATTAGAGGCGACATAGACTTTAATTTAGGAGATGATAGTTTTTACTTGACTGGAGGTTCATTTTTTCAAGGTGCCATAAACAATCAAGACGGCCTAATCTTAGGAGTCTCCGATAATAGTACCATGGCATTAACAGAGGCAGAAATCATTTCAATAACAAGTGCAAGTTTTGATAGTACATCAACTTTTAGTCCTGTACTTAATGGCAATGATGGTACTGCATCAACACTTCAAGCAAGTGGTAATGTAGTATTTGAAACTGGATCCACAATAGTACCAACACTTACAAATGTTGTAGGTATAAATCAAACGGCCTTTACAGTTGCATCAGCAGGGGGACAATTAACTGTTGGTGATCTTGCTACATTATCTTCTTCTGAAACACCCTTTTTGTTTAATACCAGCTATGATGTTGTAGGTAATGACCTGGTGATAACTCTACAGCTAAGAGATTCATCAGAGTTAGGCTTAGATCAAGTTCAAAGTTCAGCTTATGCACCAGCAATACAAGCCTTACGTAATAATACAGAATTAGGAGATGCCTTTGCCAATATAACAACAGAAAGGGAGTTTAATTCCGCTTTCAATCAAGTACTTCCTGAGTTCTCAGCGGCTGCACGCCAATTTGTTTTAGCAAATGTAGATGGTGCAATTGGTGCTGTTGCGAACCACTTGGATTCGGTTCGTCGTTCACCCGATAAGCCAGGTGGTGCTTGGCTTCAGGAGTTTGCATATTTTGCTGATCGATCGTTATCTGGTCTTTCAGAGCAATATCGTGGCGCAGGATTTGGTATATCCACTGGACTAGATACATCACTTGGGCCATTCCATGCTGTAGGGGTTAATTTGGGGTTTGCTTCAACTGAAATTGAAGATGTACTTGGTATCGATGAGCCTCTTGATGTAATCACCATTCAGGGCGGGGCATATGCTGGGTGGGCTAGTGGGTCATTAGGAATTGAAACTTACTTAGGTGGAGGATTTAACGATTTTGAGCAAAACCGCAGAGTAAGAATAAATAGTTACAGTGGTGAAGCTCAAGGTGATTGGTCTGGAGTTCATATAAATAGTTCGGCACGTATAGGTTACGACATAGATATAAATGATAAGTACTGGATACGTCCAACCCTTAGTCTAGACTACTTAAGACTATCTGAAAAGTCATATACTGAAACTGGTGATAAAGGAATAGCACTTGATGTTGATAAAAGAACTTCAGAGTCAGGTTCGGCAACTGCAATGTTCAACTTAGGAGCTAAATTTCAAGGAAAAAGGACATGGATAAAACCTTCAATTCGCTTAGGTTATAGATATGAACTTATAAACAATCCTATCAAAACAAGTTATCGTTATGCAAACCTTACAAATAGCGCAGGAGAAATATTCAACTCTGACACAGCACAGTTACAGTCTTTATTATTTCCTGATAGCGGGTTTATTATTGGATTGAGTGTAGCAGCAGGCTCCATTTACTCATCCATTGGATTTGATCTTGATAGTGAGATTCGTGAAGGGTTCATTCGTCATACAGGACGTGTGGTAGTAAGGCTATTATTTTAGAAAATCATATAAAAGAAAAAATTTTACTTAGTGACTACCTTAAAAGTTTAGTTACGATTTATGGTTTACCCGAATCTGATACGGCAAAAAATGTATTTCTCCTTACAAAAAAACTTAAACCTGATGATCCTAATTTCATAGAAAAACTTCAAAAATATAAAGATAAATATGCTTTAGGCTGGAGTAGTTTATTTTTTAAGAAAAGTATCTCATTTGACAAATTAGGCGCTAAACAAAGTCACTTTGCCAAACTCACTATTAATCTCGCATTGCAAGCTGCCTGGACTACCGAGATACGTAAATTAAATTTGAAAAACATACCAAAACATCCTGATGGATTATTTATACTTGGTTTAGGTAAATTAGGAGGATTAGATTTAAATTTTAGTTCTGATGTAGATCTAGTTGCTTTTTATGATCCTGTCATTCTTCCCATACCTATAAGTATGGGCCAAACATACGTAGTAGATAAAGTTTTAAAAAAACTTGGCCAAATTTTAAACCCCCGAAATAAGCCAAAATTTATATGGCGCGTTGATTGGCGATTAAGGCCTGAAAGTTCAGCAAGTCAACTTGCTATGTCAGTCGATATGGCTAGGGATTTTTATTTTTTTCGTGCACTTCCATGGCATAGATTAGCCCTAATGAAGGCAGAAGTTATTGCTGGCGATATAACTAGTGGGAAAACATTCTTGACTGAAATTGAAACGTTTATATGGAGAAAAAATTTAGACTTTCGTTCTTTAGATGATTTAGCTTACCTGAAGTCGCGCATAAACTTGGAACACCCAGATGTCATGCATGAAAGTAAATTAAAAGATTATGTTAATTTGGGGACAAGTAATTTTAATGTAAAGCTTGGAAAAGGAGGAATTCGAGAAATTGAATTTATTACTAATGCTATGCAATTAATATGGGGCGGCAAACAATCCCAGCTACGCACAACAAATACACTAAAAGCACTTAGTGAATTAACTAAATTAAATCATATTGAGTATAAAGTATTCACTAAGCTAACACAATCATACAAACGACTACGTACAATTGAAAATATAATTCAATTAATGGGTAATGAACAAGTCCATACGCTTCCAAAAAATGATAATAAAAAAGATAAAATCTTAAAAATATTGGAAGTATCCGATTGGAAAACTTTAGATAAAGAAATTATTCAAATTAGGAATTTTGTACATTCTGAATTTAATAAATTATTCATCCAGGATGACCCAAAAAAACTAAGTGATAAAAAACAAAGTTCCGGCTTAGGCTCTTTAAAACCAAACATTAGAGATATAGCTAATAATTGGCTTAATGGTTTTATTCCAATAGCAAAAGATCCAGTAAAATTTCAACCGTTAGGAAAAGCATTATTAAATCAAATATTTACAGCATCTGTTAATGCAGATGAGGCTATATTTAGAATGAATAATTTTCTTTCTCACCTTTCGCGGTCTGAGCAATACCTTGATTTATTATACCGCAACCAAAAATTATTAGACGCACTAGTACCTCCGATAATTCATTCTAGTCATATGACATTACTTTTAGAGCAATCACCTCATATAATTGATATATTTTTATATCCAGAAAACGAAATGGATATTTCGCATTTGTTTAGTTCAAATGATTATGGATCAAGACTCGAGAGCCTAAGGCGTTTTGTAAATGAGCACCTCTATTTGCATTATACTAAATTCTTAAGCAAAGGTGGGTGTGAAAAATTACTATTTAAAAACCTTACTTATCTTGCAGATACGACCATCAAAGCTGCTCTTAAGATTGTAGCAGATGATCTAAAAATTAACGAAATTCCATTAACAGTACTTGGCTTAGGTAAAATGGGATGCTCCAGAATGGCACCTCTTTCAGATGTGGACCTTATATTCATATTTGACGATAAAACAGAACACGAACTAGCACATAAAATAGTTCGAAGGCTCAGAACTGTTTTGACAGCTAAATTATCTGAAGGAGTAGCATATGAATTAGATATGCGACTAAGGCCTTCAGGCAGATCAGGCCCACCGGCAGTAAAATTTAAAAGCTTTAAATATCATCACTATAATAAAGCACACAATTGGGAACATGTAGCTTTAGCAAATTCTCGTATAATTGCTGGGGATAAAAAATTAGGCAGCGCTATAAAACATTTATGTACAGAAATAATATCCAAAAAAAGAGATAACGAACAATTTCTTCATGATACAAAATGTATGTGGGAGTTAGTCAAGAGTCAGAGAGTTCAGTATGTATCAGTAAAACATTTTAATAGTAAGCTACGTGATGGGGGTCTAATGCAAGCAGAGTATATAAAAAACTGTTACAACATAATGGGT
>Ga0209335_10003926_pt1 | contig 14486 bp, 17 predicted proteins | sample COG_09_FD_184753 | JGI IMG/M metagenome (GOLD analysis project Ga0209335, IMG submission 184753) | Pelagic Microbial community sample from North Sea - COGITO 998_met_09 (SPAdes) (version 2) | ecosystem: Environmental > Aquatic > Marine > Neritic zone/Coastal water | place: Helgoland, sampling...
TAATAATCCCAATCGTTTTCATTTACTTTATCTTTACCGCCGAATTCAGATATTCTAAGGATAGTATCTGGTATACCATATGAAGTTATTAACGCTCGTAAACCGGCCATTGTTCCCTTTGATTTGAGCAGATAGGGTATGTTGTGATAAATTCTTTTATATAATGATTTATTAACATCATCCAAAGGGATAATATCATTTGAAGCTGAAATTAATGTATCAACGTATTCAAATCCTGTTGGGGCAGGCAATGAAGATGTAATTTCGGGGAAGGGAAATAATGCTCCATCTGGTGTAAGTCCTAAGAATGCGGTATATAAATCGTTTGTGGAAAAATTGTTTTGATATAATTTAACACCAAAATCTTTTATTGCATCTGATACTAAATCTTTTGATACACCAAAATCTAATCTATTGTCCGCATTGTATTTTTGAGTAATATCTTTAGTATATAACCAAACATTATCGTAGTATTGGGCAACCATATCAACAAATAAATCATATTGTTCATTTGATGAATCTTCCCTTAAATATTCGGGAATTGCCTTTAATAATTGATCCTTATTAGCATTATCATAATTTGAAGCGGATAATATTAGACCTCCAAAGTTGGAGCTTTGTTCATTTACACTACCAAACCAAGTTAATACCTCTGTACTATTGGTTTTAGCTAATAGGTATGGAGGCTCTGTGGTTGTTTTAGGCCAAGAGTAAGATGAACCACTATTATAATATAAAAAATATTCATATTTGTCAAAGTTTTTAGTTATATCACTAATTTTACTTTGAAGTATTGTAGTACTAGTTGCGGAGCTAGTTACATCAGTTAATGAAGCAATTGAGGCCGAATATCCTTCTATTAATTGGGTTTTATAATGGAAATTTTCTAAACGTGTTTGTGCAGAACTAAAATGAATAAATTCTGAAAAGTCAGTATAATCAACACTAATAGATAATGAACTGGAATCCATTAGACTGTTTAATTGATCTAATGAACTTGTAGGTGCTCCTGAAAGTATATCATTATAGGATAGATTTTGGGTAGAATTATTAACTTGGTCCTTAATTGGAATATTAAAATTAGGTCCTGATAAGTTAGTAAAATCTATAAACTCAATAGGTTGAGGGGGGAAATTTACATTAAACGCTTCAGGTTCATTTAAAGTAGTAACAACCCATAATTGATCCTTTAATTCAAATTGAGGCGGTAATGGCTCGTATAGCTTAACTAATATTGTTGGGTTATCCGTAGTAGCATCCTCTAATTGAATGTTATTGGCTATAATTAAATCGTTATCACCCAGGTTTAAATAAAAGTCTACAAAATATGTACTATCATCTCTAAATTGGATGAAATTGTTGGTTTGTTCAACTATATCTAAATTAGATAATATAGTACTATCTAATCTTATTTCAGTTCTGTCTGAAGATATTTCTTGGATGAATAAGTTAGTGTTAGGATCACCTAACTGTTTAGTTAAAAAGTTGTAGTATGAAATATATTCACCTTGGTCGAAACCCTGATTTTCAACATCCTCTCCAGGGGATATATTAAATTGATTTACTTCATTATCATTACCCGCAGATTGACCATCATTTAATACTGTGTATGAATTGTAATTGTAAGTTGAATATAAAAGATTTTTGTTGTTATCATAAACAAAAAACTCAATATAACTCGAACCTGTTAAAACAGAATTAACATCAAATTGAGATATAAGATTTGAATCTTGAGTTTCATATGACTGAAGGGTGAGATTTGTTGGGTCTATCCTAGTAACTGTTGCCATTAATTATTTTGTTTTTGTGCTTCTAAAAGTTCAACTCTTAAGTCAGCAATTTCCTTTTGGAGGGCTTCTATAATTTCGTTGTTATCATCAAAAGCAATATATTCTGTGCTTGACTTTATAAGAAATTCATGTGAGTTAGTTGGACCCAATTCATTTATTTCATAAAATAGTTCGTTATATAAATCAAAGAATTCTTGGACAGATGGTTTTTCATCTATCTGTTCTTGAATTGTTTTAACCCCTAATTGAGTAAAGGAGGTGTTTATGGTTTTACCATAGTCTCTTTTATTGAAAACTTCTTTATTTAAATCTATATTTTCAGCCATTAAAATCCATTTACTATTTTAAAATAATAATTATCATCCAAAACAAGGGTTGAACCATTGATAGTAGTTTTAACCATTATTTTGTAATATCTTTCAGGTTCTAAACCATTCATATAAACATCAAAATAATTTCCTTCACTATCTGAGCTCAATTGGGTATATGTGGTATCGAAATTAACAACAAATTCGTTGGTATCCAAGTCTTTTATAGCATAATATGAAGAGGTTGGTAAATAATTTGTTCCAGTAAATAGGGATGATGTTGTCCATACTCTTGCTGGGTATTTTTCTGCTACGTTAAATCTAAATCTATTTTTACTTTGTGGTGTAAATACTCCAGGATTTTCTGCTAAAGATGATACTATATTTGTTGTAGATAAAATACTTGAAGTAGCCGATCCTGTTAATACTGATGAATAATCTCTCCATTTAAATTGTAATTCGGGTGGGTAAATTGTATTGGTGTCAACACTGTAAAATTGCATTACAGGTTGAATCTGAGTATTTGAATTAAATTCAACTGAATTTTCCCATTTAGTTATAAACCCATAATTAGGTAATGAAGCTGAAGGATCAACTCCTAATGAACTACTATACCAATTTTCTACTATTAATTTAACTCCTACTTTTAAATCTTTTTCACTTCTAGTATCAAATGATTGAGTTACGGCATATAAGGTCCCATCAGAGCCACTATGGTACCAACTTCCTCCTCCTGCAGCTACATAAGTAGGGTTATATGAACTTGTAACATAATGATTAGTACCATCGGTTCCACTTGAAAGCCAAGCAATTGAATTTAAGAAATTAGGTGAATACCAAGAAGCACCATCTGTAGTTAGGGGTTGGTCTAAATAAGTTCCGGTTCCATTCCACCAATATTGAGCTATGGGGTGAACAGATACATCAGTTGATTCAACTACACCTTGAGCTGTTGCTATATAGGCTCTAAAATCAACATCCCATTGACTTACCCCAATTTTATTATTAATAACATCTTCTATTTCTTCTTGGACAAATTCTGTTAAAAATCGGGCAGCTTGGGGATTAGTATCAACCGCAAAGTTTAGGTTGGATATTTGGGATATAGGGTCTATCCCTGTATTCATATTGGGGTAAAATGAATATAAGGTTGTATCTTTATAAGGAAATAATTTATATACTGCCATTGTTTAATTTTATAAGGGTACTACTCTACCTTTTATGTCGGTATCAGGGTATTTAATTTCGAAAATACTTGGGTCTAATGATGGATAAATTACTTGATTTTGTGTAGCAGAACTTACATCATAAGCATATTGTGAATATCCTGTTGAAATTCCTGCTTTGTTAGTTATTTTAATATCTTTTACAGTTTGTACACCATTTATTCTATCTAATCTAACATATAAATCTCTTACTAAGATAGGTTGGTTGATTTGCCAATTATCTCTTGCAAAATATGTTTTTAATGAGTTAATACATGCTAATATAACATCGTTATTGTTAAAATTAGGTAGTACTATAATTTCAAAATCCACAGCTAAGTTTATAATAAATGCATCTCTAACCTCAATATTATCCCCTATCATTCTATATTGGGATAGGTAAGTTCTTAGATTTCTTTTTAATGTTTGTGTTGGTGTAGCAAATTGAGCTTGAGAATTTTGAGATATAACCCATAAATTTAATGTTTCAATAGTTGAAACTTGTGAATCCATTAATTGAGGTTTTTCAATATAAGCTTTAGCTACAGTACCAAATTCAGATGGCATACTTAATGCTCTAACTATATAATCATCCAATGTTACAGACCTTTGTTGAGCTGAAATGGTAGAAATAGTATTTTGTCTAATTTCTTCTGTTGTATCTCCTGCTTGCCCACCATCTGCTGCTTCAGGATTGTTAACTGCTATTGAACCAAATATATAATTCGCTGTGGTAGCATTTAGATTTGGTGAATTAAAGTTCAAATTTGTTGTGTTTAAAGTAGATAAATCACCTGATGGTACATTTGCTCCAACTCCACCACCTGTTAAGTATCTTACCGTTAAAGTAGTACTTGAAGGTGAGATTCCATAAGTATCTGTAAATAAGAAATTAGTAGGTGAATATGCAGTTGTTAATTTGTTTTTTTCAAATGGTAAACCTATACCCACATTATTTGGATTAGGTGTAACTGTCTCATCTACATCATTTGGGTTACCTGCTCCAAATTGAATTTGAAGATTAGTAGCAGAAGTAAAACGAGTAGCAAAACGTCTTTGTACTTTTTTCAATTGTAATAAATAAGGAACATCTCCTGCATCTGCTACATTATTGGGGTCATTTGTATTAGTGTTTTTGATATTATCGTATACCATCTCTTGGGCTAAATAATCTACTTCATACCAAGTATTACCATCCGAATCTACTATATCTAAAATACCTATAATATTTTCAGCATCTATATCTACTGTAGCAAATTGTTGTGGGGCACCAAATGAAAATGTTTGGGTACTAATTGTAGCAGAAATAGCCTTTCTGGTTTTCTTTAAAAGGTAATATTGAGGCACCTCCCCAGATATCTGGTATATGGAAATTTCAGTAGGATCAAGTGAACTTGATACAGCAAAATTACATGGGTCTTCCATTAAAAAGTTTACATCAGTACTTAAAGATGATGCAATTGTACTATTTTCCCCAACTGTTAACGCATAATCAAAATCTGGAACAAATGCTGTACCTGATAGTTTTGCTGGAACTTGTTGGAATAATTCAACTACAGCTTGAGCAGCTCCTGTTGTTTTTGGCTTATATCCAAACATATATGCTAACTCAAATTGGTTATTTGTTTGTCTAGCAAATTGGGTGAATGTTTCTTGTAATTGATTATCTAAATAAAAAGACATCACATCACTAACATAAGAGGCTTGCTCCATAAACATCATACCAGGTGATGTTGGAGAAAAATCGTTGTAAGTATTTGGGAAATAAGTTTGAGAAAACTCAATTAACCTTGCCCTAATATCGGAAAAGTCTCTATTTAAATATTTTACGTCTCTATCTACTGTAGCCATTATGCAAAGTCTATTTCTAAAGTATCATTGATATTTGTGTTTATTACACTATATGTTAATGATACTGTTATTGTATTTGTATCTTCTTGTCTTAATATTTCCAAATTACCCACAGCAATATTGGGGAAAAATATGTTTAAATCATTAGATATTCTTTCTTCTAAAAAATCTAAATTATCTGTTGTAATTTGTTCAAATATAAATGCTCGTAAACCACCACCAAATGTTGGGTTAAGTGGTCTTTCTCCTGGGTTGGTTAAAAAATAGTTTATTAAGTTATTTTTAATTGCCGCCGCTGTAGTATAATTAGGGGTAAATACACCTGGACCACTAAAAGGAATATCTACTCCTACAGCGGCACTGTTATTAAAATCAATTGGGTATATTTGTTGAGCATCAAAAGGCATCTACTACTTCATTAAATTCATTATTTGATCCATTCCTACTTCTCCAGCTGGTAGTTGTCCATTTGGTGATGTAGTATCTCCTGCACCTTGTGGGTTAAACTTTTGTACATCTTTACTTGTAAAACCCAAAGCGGTTTCACCTAATACATCCATATACTTCTGTTTAGTGTCAAGGGAAGATAATTGAGGAGTAGTTGGTGGAGGGGTTGTGGAAGTTATTTGATTTTCATTTATAACTTGCTTAGGGGACTTAATAGCCTCTAAAAGAATATCCTTTAATTCATCTTGGATTGCTTCTTTTACGGCTTCCTTAATCATTTTTTTCAATTCGTTTGCTTTCATGTTATGTTTTTTATAAATATTGTAATATTATGCTTTTAAATCATTTTGTTTAATATAGAATACAAGTTCATCAATTAAAATTTGATCGTTAGAACTAAAGGATGGTTCACCTTGTAACATTATAATTCCTTGGGAATTTCGAGCTACTGCCCTTCTACGTTTTAACCCATCAACGGTTACATTGTCTACATCTATAACACTCATTTCAAATCCATTTACATTTGTTACAACTGGGGATAATTGGGTAGATTGAAATTGTGTTGATGCTAATCGGTTTGTGGATAGTTGTTCTTGAGGTAATGCTCCTTCTATTGCACATTTTCCTATAGCCTGGTCTAATAAAGCTAAATATGCTAATGTTCTTTCTAGTATCTGTATTAGGATAACTAAAACCATTAGGGTAACTGAGGATATTAATTTGTATTTTTTTAATTCTCTTTCAATTTTTTCACTTGCAACTGCTGTACTACCTGGAGGAGGAGTGGCAAGTAATATAGGTAATGCAATTTGAGCTGCGGATATGAGTCCATCAACTATTTGAACTCCAACTTTAACTCTTTCTAAAAATTTATAGATATTATTTAACTGTTTAACTAATCTATTTTTTTTTGCAATTGCAGCATTTAATTCTTCTAAATTAGCAGGGCAAGTAACATTAATATCCTTAAAATTTTTCTTTATAGCTTCTGATGCCTTAGTTATACCAAATGCCGCTAGTTGAGTTAATATCGCAGGGATTAAAACTGTTTTAGCTGTGGTTATAACTTGATTTAAGGCTTGTTGTTGAGCCATTTCAAAATTTATTTTTGATGCCTTTAATGCTTTAACTTGAATTTCTTCTAGGGGAAGTTCCTCGGCTACATCATCTTGTAAATCTACTTGAAGTGGGTTTAATTGTATAGGTCCTAAATTTCTTTTAACAGTATTATCAGGTGGACCATTAAATGGGGTAATATCAGATTTTGACCCATACCCTTCAGCAGAAACACTAATATTAAAGGGAATATCAGATTTAGTATGCTTTAGGTTTAGAGTAAAGTCCCCGGTTGTTTGAGAAACAGCAGAATCATCATTTAAAAGACTTTTAATAGTAGCACCAGGGAGGGGATTTTTTTTATCATCTATTACCTTTCCTTTAACTGTTATAGTAATTATTTCAACTTCATCTAATAGTTCAGATTCTTCGTCTAATTCTATTGTTCCAAAATTTATTTGTGTTGTAGTAGAAGAAAGTTGTTTAGTAATTGTTTTACTACCATAACCTAGGAATGAAAATTCAAATTCATATGTTCCAACCTGGAGATTTTGGGTGGTGTTTATAATTCCATTATCATCAGAAGTAAATCCTTTATTGTCAAAAACCCCATTAACGTAAATTTTACAATTTATAAAAGGAAGTCCTTCTTTAGTAGCACTGTCAACTATTTCTCCCGTGATTAATATCATATAGTCTTGCTTACTTTTGATTTAATATTTACTAAATCTTTTTGAACATTATTTAATATATCTCTAGTAGCTCTAGCTGTTACTGAAGTAGCTCCATCTGGAGTAGGAACACCACCTGGCCATAATTGTTGGACTTCCATTACATCTACCAAAGTTGTTAATGCGTTTACTATTTGTGTTAAATTTTTGTATAAAGTTTCACCCTTAACTAAAGGTTCAGTAGCATTTTTACTACCTAATCTTATATTACCGGCATCTACAATATAATTATTTGTATTAAAATTTAGTGAACTATTTGATGATAAACCTATAGATTTTTCAGCACTTAATAAAATGCTATCAGTTTTAGCATTAAATACTAACCTATCAGAATTAATTATAACTTGAGGTTTAGTATACTGGGATGGTATCTCAGGTGGTGTAACATATGAGCTATAATTTTCACTTGCTACTTGTATTGGAACCTTTTGGGTAGATGTTTGGTAGATTGATGATAAGTCACCATTAACGTTTTCTGTTATAGGAACCCACCCTTCATCTGAAGATTCAGAAGGTTGTCCATTTCTAATTATAGTAATAGGATCACCATTTTCACCCACTTCAGACCAATCATTTAACGCATTTATATCTGTAGGTTTTGCAGTGCTGCCAAATCTAATACTGTTACCCCATCTACCTTGATACATAATATCCCCTGCAAATGGTAAAAGTGGGTGAATATTAATTCGTTCTACAAATGTAGCTTGAGAGGGATTAATAGGGCTATTTAAATCTATTTCAGTAGATTCATCAGTTACTCTTCTAACTGAACCTGCGGAGGTTTGTTGGTAATCTTTTTGTTGAGAATCTGGTAGAGTAGTTGAGGTTATTGGGTTGGGGTAGGCATTATGGTGGGGGTGATTCCATAGACTTACCATATTAATATAATAATAAGATTCTTCAGATGTATTCCTACCTATATTATTATTAGGTAGTTTAAATAGTAAAACAAGTTCATTAACTAAAGGGTAAGCTGATAGTTGTGGGTAGAAGGGTTTTGCAATTCCTCTCCCGGGATTTTGAACATTATTAAGTTCAAAAAATATAGTACCTATACCATTTAATCCACCATATTTTTCTATATCTGGGTAGTTTTGGTTTAAAATAATATCAGTAACTCTTCCAATTTCTTTAGCTCCTTGTATTTGGGTTAATGCTTGTTGAATGTTACTATTACCTCCGGATTTACTTCCAGGTGGTAATTTAACATTAGCAGATATGCCTCTATTAAAACCCATTATTCAGTATCGTCTTTTTTAGGTGGTAATTGTAAACCTTTAATATCTTTTAAAAGTTGGTCTTTTTCAGCATCACTTATACCAAACCCATCTTCTTCCTTTCCATCGTTAGCAAATATTCTTTGAAAAATGGTAGCTACTTTTATTAGGGCTTCATCGTTTTTAATACCTAACTCCATATACTCTTTAATTAAAGGTACTATTAAAGTTGCATCACCTATATCTTCAATTAAAGGTTTAAGTTCTGATATTAAGGCAGAAATTTGGTCTTCTTTCTTTTTTTGATTATCGTATATTTCTTTGAGTAAATTTGAGTAGGTTTTTTTCCCAAATACTTTTTTATCTAAGTGGCTCATATTTATGGGTTTGGATTGGTTATAAATATGAGAAATTAACCCCTCTCAAAATCAATATACCCCGTTTCTAAAAAGAAAATATAATTGTTTTTGAACAAACCATATAACTTATTTGCTATTTTAGTAATTTTGGGGGTTTTGGCTTCTAAACCATTGGTAGCCATTATTTCTCTAATGTAGATATATAAAGCTTTTTTGTTAAAAATTTCTATGCTTTCTCTTTTTCTAAATAGTTCTAGTATAGCATCTGCAATTTGAGCATCCTTACCTTTTGGGAAAAAAGTATCAAAATTATCTTCAACGTATTCAATATAATGATCTATAAAATAAGAAAGGTTATCTGTTACTCTCTCATCTTCTATATTAACTGAGTAGGTTTCATCCTTATACAAGTCATCTACAGGTGCTGATTTAACACGTTTAGCATAGTTTTTATTATTGTATATTATTAACCAATTTTTAACTATAGTACCAAAATATGAATATGCCTTAGCTCCCCTTTCAGGATTAAATAAATGCATTTTAGTCAATAAAAAGGTTATTACCTCATGTTGTAGATGTTCTATATTATCTACTTCAGTATAATAAAATTTGAATGTATGAATTATATTTTCTGTTAGTTTGAAAAAGGGATAATGTATCTCATCCCTATAAATGTCACTTCTAATCTTTGAATTAGGTTCATTATTATATCTAACAATAGCTAATTCAGTATCGTGTGTGAAGTAATTCTTCGAATTTTTCCTTCTTTTTTTGGCCACAATCACTTTAATCTTTTTACTTTGAAATCATTTAAAATACCTTGGATTTGGGTAATGGATCTAAAAAATGATCCTACCTCATCATCCGCTTTAAAAGCACCACTATGGTCGATTTCTTCTAATTTTTTGTCAGATGCTTCTATTACTTTGGAAATTGTATCTAAATACTCAAGATATGTAACTAAAATATCTTCTTGTTTTTCGTTTTTTTTAAGGAGGTTTAAAGTTGTAAATATTAATAATACAACTAAAACTGATAAGGTGGAAATTGTTATTATTACAATCATAACTCTTCAAATAGGTTTTTTAATCCTTCACTCTTAATTGAGCTGAGTGCTTTGGATTTTGAATTCATACTCTTAGGTTTAACTTTAAAGTTGTCTTTCTTAATTTCTTTATTGTTAAATTTAGGCAACCATTCTCTTTCGAATTCTATTCGGGATGCCATTAAATCCGCTTGATGTACAATAAATACGAGTGAAGTTCGGGGTTTCAACTCAGGCATATAATTTTTCAAATATGGTTCATTTGCTGGGTCATATAAACCATCATGAAGTCGAATTGTTAACCATTCATTTTGAGTTAATTTAATATCATTATCAACTAAAAGTTTAATTGATCTTTCTGGAACGGACATATAAGCTATAGAATTATTAAACTTATACATTTCACCCATGTTTTTCTTCCTCCATTCATCATCAGAGGGAATATGGGCATAATTATCTTCATCCCCTAATTTACCTAAATCATGGTTTATAGCTGAAAATACTAATTCTTCAACTGTATAATTTTGCTCTGCCCCAAATTCTTTCCATACTGAATTAATTGATAAGGCACCTTTAATAACACGGTTAACATGTTCAATGTATCCTCCTGGAAATGCATTATGGTAAGCTTTTTTATGGGATGCGGGCATTAACATGAATTCTCCCTCATGCTTTAAATAAAATTTCATTAATTTCTCACCTCGAGTTCCTGGAATATATGTTTTAATATAACCTAGAAACTCATCCCAATTGGATTGTATTTGTTCTGCTTTTAATTCCATATTATTCTCTTTCTACAATGTCACTTATATCTTGAACTAGGGTAACAATATCTTTTTGATATTGATTTATTTCATCCTTACTCCCACCTCTATGAATAGCCATATCCAGCTTCTTAAGTAATCCATTTAGGGTTTGAATGCGATTTTGCATTAATTGTTTATTTCTCATGTGTTGTTTATTATTAACCGTTGATAACATTATCAACCTGTTACCTGGTCACGTTTTTTCATTTATACATTTTAAGGTTTCTAACAACCCCGTAACACCAATATACGGGTTTAGGATTTGGAATCCAAGTTATCTTCAAGAAAAAGTTGGATACTTTTGAGAAGTGAGCATTTTTCATATTCTTCATAACCTTCGAAGTAATGAATTGCCAATCTTACAGCAGTATTAAGGTATTCTATATCTCTTAATAATAAACTATCCTTCCAGCAATCATCTTTTAGGTCACATTCAACTATGTAATCCCATGCTCTAAAGTATGCAATGTACTCACCCGCTTCCTCTACTTCTAGTAGATTAAATTCCTCATCAGACTTTTTAAATAAATTGGTAACGGTAGTACTGATGTTATTATGATTTAGGATCATTTTTTCAAACATCCCAATTTTATATTGTGGGGTTGTTTTAAATTCATCAAATTCCCTATCCTCATCAAATCCATCATTAAGGGGGGACCTAAAGTCTCCACCACCAGAGTTGAATAAATTGAATATACGGTTAATGTCCATACCCATAAATATCAATATCTTGCCCTAACACTACAAGTTATTTTTAAGAAAAAAAAAGCCCCCAAATTGGGGGCTCAATTTATTGAATTTTATTATGAAACATATTCTAATGCCAAATCAAATAATTTTTCATTAACATTAATATCTTGCTTGAAATTTTTAATTTCTCTAGCTTTTCTACTCTTACCAGCAGCTTGATATTCGAAATCACCTTCAATGATTTTCTCTTGAACCACATTAAATATTGACCATAAATCTTTGCCCTCATCTTCTTTACGAACTGGGTTTAATAATTCCATAACATCAATTTTAATTCTCTTTAATTCATCCTCTGAAAATCGAGTGTTTAAAGCTTTTTTAGCAAAATCAAGAGCTTTTTCTTGATTTAACTCTGTAGATTTCATTTTATTCATTGATTCAACAGTTAAAGGTAATTGATCAACAATTTCTTTTATTGTTTCTTGAATTGTTTCAAAATTATAACCCATGTGTCTAACTTTAACTGAGCCAAACTCTTGAGTACTAATTACTAAACCATTTGAACAAATCATTCTAAATAATCCAGCTGTGAAGGTAAATGCATTTTTACCATCATGACTATTTGTTAATAATATTTGAGGAAAAACAGTATCACCATCTTCACCATTAATAACAATTTCATCATTTCTAAATACTAATAGGTGTTTTTGAAACCCTCTAGTTCCTTTAGTTCTTGCATTAACCTCTTTGGCATCTGCAACTTTCCAACCTAAAACTTCCATATCATCAATAACCCTTTCAGTTGGGATATGAACATAATGTTTTGAAACCTCATTTGAGGGTTTTGAAGAAAAAACACTAGGTGCTAAACTTTTAATGTTTTCTTTTGTTAAATACTTTTTACTTTCTAAATCAATCATCATAACTTTTAATTTTTATTTATTTATTTTACATTTTTAATTGCCCGAACCACTCGAACACCGTAAATATACGAAGGCTTCCTGTGGCATCCAAGTCTCCTGCGCATTACAGTTGAGAGAATGTTAAGTACTTTTCAACGCGAATAAACGAATAGAATATAATATCGATAATTTATATGGGTAGTGGGTAGAAACGTTTTAAACGCGCTTAAAATGCGGGTTAATGCGTATCTTTTTTGGTATTTGTAGCGTCATTGTTAATAGATTTTAAACAATGGTTTTTATCTATTTTATCTAACATAACTCTTAATATCATCCCCGCAATTGACAGGGTATTATCTCTTTGATTTTTTCCAATCACGGAGGAGATTGTTTCTTTAGGATTTCCAAACTTATAACCCCCATCTCTAATAAAAATAGCATCAAAAAATTCGGCTCCATTAACATTAGCAAAGACATCTATTGCTCTAGCAGTTCTAAAAAACCAAACTGAAAGCATTCTTTTATTACCTGTAAAGAAATATTTAAGAATCATAAATAAAGCAACAATTGGGAGGAGGAGGTAAAGTAAAATTATTGCAACAACTAATATAACTAATTCAATCATATTTTTCTAAGGTCCTCCACACCTATTAATTTGAAATTTGATTTGGGGAAGGATGATTCTAAATAACTACCTTCTTCTAACATACTCTCATCATCATTTTCATAATACCAATTAACTTCTGTCTCCTTAGCTGATTCATACAACTCTTTTATTACATGAAAAAGGTATTTGGTTGAAACTGAATTTAAGATTTCTAATGCTATATTAAGTATGATTTTTGAATTTGTTAAGCTTTCTTTACATTTGTCAATTTCATCTACTATAGGACCATAAAATAGTGTGGGATGTTCTGGATATGATTTCCCAATAATGGTGAGTATACAATTTTCCTTATCTAATTTTACATAAGGGGTAGTTGGTTCTTCTCTTATTAACATTATTCTATAATTATTTTTTTACTATAAAGTATGTTTTTTGAAGTAGCGACAACTAAGTAGGTACCTGCAGATAAGTGGTTAGTTCTATCAATAGCAACCAACCCCCCTCTACAATCAATAACTTCTATTTTAGAGTAAACTTCATTTCCCCTTATATCTCTAAGAACAACTAGAATTTCTTGCTTACCTATACAATTAACATCCTTAAATAAAATATTAATGCAATCACCTCTCTTTAATGGGTTTGGATATATATTCATTACCCCCTCTCCATTAGGAGCATGTTCAACTGGGATTATATTAAACGTCTCTTGATCACCATTAAAATCTACCTGGGTAAGTCTATAGTAAGATAAACCTCTTAGTGGGTTACTGTCAATTTCAAAGTAATTAACTATATTAACACTGTTACCTGCTCCTTTGGTTTCAATTGTAATTGTCCACTCTAATGCATCTTGACTTTTCTCTACAATGAAGTAATCGTTATTAATTTCCGAAGCAGTTGACCATGATATCTCAACAATATCTTCATTTACTATGGCATTGAATTCTATTAATTCAATAGGTAAGAACCCACCATTACTTACAGTAACTGGACCCATTAATGGGGGATCAGTTCCACTCCACCAAGTATTAGCACCTATATTTAATCTAGAACCTGAATTTCCACCTGTTAATATTCCTCCATCATATATCTGAACTACCCCATCAGCATCCATATTTATTTTTCTACCATTACTAAATAACATTGTTCCGTAAACTTCAATTCTCATGTTTACATAGGTAGGACTATTTAAGTCAATTACAACAGACATTGAAGCAGGTATATGCATTGTATCTCCTGCATTTGCAGGTACATAACCACATGACCATGAAGTAGCACTACTCCAATTCCCACCATCGTCAATTAAAGTACATATAGCAGAGCTAGTAAGGGTAAGTGATAATAAAAATAATAATAGGAAATTTTTCATATGTTTATGTTTTGTTATAAATATATGAATGAAAGTCAACCTTTCCTAATTTAATTTGGATAGGAAGGTGTTTGGAAGTTGGGTATAATAAAATTTAATATTG